>Ga0070728_10000971_pt1 | contig 47853 bp, 71 predicted proteins | sample tdDd471_FD_66723 | JGI IMG/M metagenome (GOLD analysis project Ga0070728, IMG submission 66723) | Marine sediment microbial communities from the Atlantic coast under amendment with organic carbon and nitrate - tdDd47.1 | ecosystem: Environmental > Aquatic > Marine > Coastal > Sediment | place... | reverse complement strand
GTATGTTGCGAATTCCGTTTTGTCTCTTTTTGACATATTTTTGAAATTTTGTAGTACGTTTTGTAGTACTACATTTAAAAAAACACTACAGAATGAGCAAAAAATACTACAGATGTTTTAAATAATACTACAACCAGAAATGGCGATATATACAATTAGACAATTTGCAGATGAGATTGGGAAAGAACCAAAACATGTTCATTCGTACATTGCCAGAAAGAAATTGATAAAGAATGGTGATAAGAAAATTGATACCTCAGAATTAATTAATGATGCATTCTTAAAAAAGTATTCTCAAAAGCTTGCTGCAAAAACTATTCTTAAACATGAGACACCGATTAATAGTGATGAAAGTGATGAAAAAGAAATCCCAAAACTAAAAGACACAAATGAATATTCACAGCTTGAATTACAAGAAAAGCAACTTCGGATTGAAAAGCTAAGACGTGAAGTTGATTTGAAGAATGAAGAATTAAGGAAAAAGAAAGGTGAAAGCATTGATTTGAATCCAGCTTTAACAATTGTTAAAACGTATTCTGTTAAACTGAAGAAGGAATTAGCAAATGGTGTTCAAATCTTAATTCAGGATATTTGCGCAAGGGAAGGTGTTGATCCAGGAAGGGCAGGTGAATACAAGCTAAAAGTGAATGATATTATTAATTCAAGCAATAAGACCAGTATTGAAGAACTGTTAAAACAATTTACAGATGGAACTTAATGATTTTGAAAAAGGATATTTAACATCGATAACGGAAAACGCTGTTTTTAGTATTACCAGAAATAAAGCATCTGGAAATTCTATCAAAAAAAGATACACGTATGATCCGATTATTCATTATAATTTTAAAGATGAATTAACTTTGATAAAAACTAGTGACTGTTTAAAGAAAATAAACATTTCACATTCTATTAAAAAAATATTAAATAAAAAAAGAATGCACTTTGAATATAGAATTGATATTGGAGGCATCTATAATGTGCATGGTTTAATTGAATATCTTGAAGTAATAGAAAATTTACAACGGCCAAATATTGTTTATAGATATACTAAGCTTAGAATAGAAAAATTAAAAATCAGTAAAAAAGCTAGATATGACATGCGTGAAATTGAATTGTACAATGAGCTTTTTAAAATAAACAATCCATTTTCTAATATTGAAAGAATTGAATGTAATGGATAGTATTCAAAAATTAATAGCTGCACTTGATAATGATCTGACTTATTTAACACCGGTTGAATGGGCCGAAAAGAATAGGGTATTAACACCAGACATAACAAATTGGCCTGGACCAATGAATTATTCAAGAACACCATACCTGAAAGAAATTGCTAATTCCATCATGCCAAATGATAGTGGGCAAATATTTGCAGTAATGAAAGGAAGTCAGATTGGTTTTTCTATTGGTGGTATTTTCACAATGATGGGTTGGGTAATTGGTGAAAGTCCTGCAAACATGTTATTCATGGTGAATAATGATGATGGATTAAAAAGAGCTATGCAGGGACCAGTAGACCAGATGATTAATAGTTCAGGCATTGCTAATTTGATCCGGGCAACAAATACAAGGGGAGGCAGGAACCAAAAGACAGGTGATACAACAAAGGGTAAAACATTTCCAAATGGTAATTTGTACACATGGTCAGGACAGGCAATTGGATCATTATCACAGATATCAGTTAAATATGGGTTTTATGATGAGCTTGAAAGATATCCTGTTGCAGATAAAAAGGCCGGTAGTTTAATTTCACTGATTGAAGAACGACACAAATCATTTGCTGATACAAGAAAGCTTTATTTCATATCTACACCTGAAATAAAACAAACATCCAACATTGAACCAATATATCTGAAAGGTGATCAACGTAAATATCATATACCATGCAGGTGTTGTGGTGAAATGATTAATTTGGAATGGCAAATAAACGTAGATCATTTAGATAAAAAAGCAGGTGTTTGTTTTGATCGAAAACCAAACGGTGAATTAATGCCGGAAACAGTTAGGTATGTTTGTCAAAAATGTGGCGATGCATTCCATAACACACATCTATATGATTGCTATGAATCGGATTTAGGACAATGGAAACCAACAGCAAAGCCAATAAGCTCAATTTATCGATCATATCATATCAGTGCACTATATGCGCCTGCCGGCATGTACAATTGGACTTACTACGCTCAAAAGTGGTGTGAAATACATCCAATTAATAAACCAACTGAAATTGAAGAACTAAAAACATTTATCAACCAATGTTTGGGGCAAACATGGGAATCTATTGCATCAGAAATTGAGATTAAACAATTGATGAAAAACACACGCAATTATGATATTGATATTGTTCCAACAGCATTATCACAGGAAGATGGAAATGGTAAAATTGTACTATTGACATGTGCAGTTGATTTAAATGGAAAAGAAGATGATGCCAGGTTAGATTATGAAATTGTTGGGTGGAGCAAATCAGGATCGAGTTATTCAATTGCCCATGGAAGTATTGGAACTTTTCAACGTTCCAAAACAGTCCGAAGTGGACAGGCAGAAAAATATGCAAAGAAAGATGAAGACCGTGTAAAATGGACTTACAGACATAATTATCCGAACAATGTGTGGGAAGTTTACGAAAAAGAAGTAATGGTGAAGATATTCCAAACGGATGATCAAAGCAGAAAATACAGGGTTGCATTTCATGGAATAGATACAGGACACTTTACCCATCATGCATATGCGTTTGTTACAAAACATAGAAATGTAGTTGGGTTAAAAGGAAAGGTTGATAATAAATACACAAAACATGATGCAGATAAATCATTCTTCAAAAAATCAACCACACAGGATAAATTGTATTTAGTTGAAGGTGATAGAATCAAAAGTGAATTAAATGGTCAAATTCAATTAGTTTGGAATGAAGATTTGGCAATTGATCAACCTGATGGTTTTATGAATTTCCCAAATCCTGATGGCGAAAGGTATATGTTAAAATCATACTTTAACCATTACGAAGGTGAAAAAATGGAAGCAGAAATGAATGCTGCAGGAACTTCTGTTGGTTTCCGGTGGGTAAAAAAACATTCAAGCTCTGTTAATCACTTCTTTGATTGTAGAGTTTACAATATGTGTATCAAATACATTTTTACTGAAATAGTATGCAAGTCTGCAAAGGTCCCTGTTAGTTGGGTTAACTTTATGGCGCTATTCAATAAATAATTGTACATTACATACTCTAAAAATGCTGTAAAGTATAAAACAAACAAAATCGTTGCTTATGAATAAACTTTAAAAGGCAGATTGTAATTCCATTATTTTTTTCTTTAAGTATTTAGCCCTGATAATAATCGGGGCTTTTTGTTTATAAAATTTCATAACTTTGAAAAAAACAACACTATGGCTATATACTCAACGTGTATTGAATACATTAGATGTTCCACCAATACAAACGATAAGATTAAACGAATTAATGCAGTCATTGAAGCACTGGAAGATTCAATGTTAGAAGGTGCATTAAAAGCGAATATTGAAGAATATTCATTGGATGATGGGCAAACCAAAATTAAAACTGTATTTAGAGACATTAACACAATTGAAGATTCAATTGTTGCATTAATAAGAAGGCGAACAAGTTTAATTAATTCATGTATTGGGCATAGATACGGCTTGATGGATGGTAAAAACATAATATAATGGGACTACTTGAATATTTTAATTTTCCATTTGGAAATAAAGAAAAGGATGATTGGAGCGAAAGAGCCGCCAAAGCTGCAACATACGAAAACGAAGTAAAATCACAGTATAGGAATACGGAATATCAAATAATAGAAACAATTTTCGATGGTGAAAAAACTGAAGGTGGATTAGGTGCACCGCTTGCTTATTTACCAGATTACACCGCGTTATCATACCGAAGTTGGAAAGCATTTACTGACAGTGATTTGGCGCAAATACTTGTTAAGGCCACTGTTAATTGGGTGATTGGTTCCGGTTTAAAATTACAATCAGAACCAAATGAAGCTGTAATTGATTCTGAAGGTTTTGATTTTAATAGGAATGAATTTACAAAACAGGTTGAAGATAGGTTTAGATTGTATGCAAGAACAAATAGTGCATCATATTCAAATATGGATAACTACAATAAAACACAAAGGACTGCATATTTTAATGCAATTGTTGGTGGTGATGTATTGTGCATCCTTAGAGTTAAAGATGGTTTACCAAACGTTCAATTAATTGATGGTATTTTTGTTCAAACACCTGGATTTGATGAAGTAGAAGCAGCAAAAGCCAGAAATAACGAAATCATTCATGGTGTTGAAGTTAATAACAAAGGAACGCATGTTGCTTTTTACGTTCCAAAAAAAGGGGGCGGTCATACTAGAATAGAGGCATTTGGAAAAAATACAAAACGACCAACAGCGTTTTTATTATATGGTACTGAATATAGAATTGATTCAGTTAGAGGTTTGCCATTATTATCTGCAGTATTGGAGAAAATAACAAAACTTGATCGATATAATGAAGCAGTTGTTGCTGGCGCAGAAGAATCTGCAAAGGTGCCTTGGTTTTTTGAACATAAAGAATTCTCAACAGGTTTAAATCCTGATTTAGGACATGTTACAAACATGTTAAGTGACCCTGAAAGCCAAACATCTGAAAGTCGTGAAACTGTAGACATGACGGAACAGGGCACCATTATAAAAAAAACCTACGAGAAACAACCGATAAACATGCCAATTGGGGCAACAATTAAGAAATTAGAAAGTGGAATGGCAAAAGATCAAGATGTCTTTACAACTGGAAATTTCATTTATATTAGTGCAGCCTTGGAAACACCATATGAAGTTGCATTGATGAAATATGTTAATAGTTTTTCATCATCAAGAATGGCATCACAATCATATTTAACTATCCTAAAGATTAAAAGATCATTATTTAATGATGCATATAATAATAAGTTCTTTGAATTGTTTTTGGATCTTCAAATACTAACTGACAAAATAAAGGCGGATGGTTATTTTTCAGCAAAGAATAAGAATGATGTAATTTTATTGCAAGCTTATAGAAATGCACGTTTCACAGGTCATGGTGTACCACAGGCAGACCCAAACAGAGAGGTTAACGCAGAAGTAACAAAAATTGCAAATAATTTATCTACACATGAAGCATCAATTGAAAGATTGGATGGTAATGATTTTGACACTACAGTAAGAAAGCTTGGAAAGGAACATGAATTGATAGATGAAGTAATGCCAAAAGAAGAACAAAATACAGAGGGGGCCGATTAGCCCCTTTTTTTTATCTCATTTTTTAATAAATCTAATTCATCATCATCCAATTCATCCAGGTATTGTGTGATGTTTTGCTTTTTGTATGAATTATTTTTCATTCTTAGTGCTGATTGGATCCAATAACTTCTGGAAGCACCATCCATTTTTCTTAATTTTTCCATTTCGTTCCAAAGGTCTGTATCCATGGAAGCTGCAGTTGTTATTGTCCCCATAAAAAAAGTGTTTTAACAAAGATAATATAAATCATTTATAACTAAAAAGATAATTCTCAACCAATAAACGCCCCTTAGACTTAATTTTGATACGAAATAAGAGCATAATAACATGGATATAAAGTTAGCTAGGGAAGTTTACGGAAGTGTGTGGATGGTGGACCATTTGACGTTTACGCAGTATTCACAAATGTTAAGTTACTTTTCAAACGGTGGTAAATTTGAAAAGCCAGAAGTTATTGGAAATGTTTTTGGAGTAATTCAACAGGACCAGGTATTTAAGGCAGGACGCATTAAAAGGATGGATGCTGTACCTGCAGGAACCATTGCCCAATACAATTTTGATTCAGTAATAACCAAAAACGGCGGCATGTCGCATAATGGTACAAAAACAATTGCTGAACAATTCATTGAAATGGAATCAAATGAAAATGTTATTGGTCACATTTTTAAGATTGAAAGCGGTGGTGGATCTGCAAATGCTATTAAATACATTCGTGAAGTATCAGCCAAAACGAAAAGAAAAAAACCATTAGTTGTTTTTGCTGAAGATGTGATGGCAAGTGCTGCAATGTATATTGCAAGTGATGCAGATTATATTATTGCAGGTTCAAATGATGCAATGGTTGGTTCAATTGGTACAATGATACAATTGGATGGTTACAAAAGCGGAACTGAAGACAAAAATGGGAAAAGACATTTAAGAATTTACGCAAGTCAATCCATCAATAAAAATGCTGAATTTGAAAAGGCAATAAATGATTATAACTATGATCTGATAAAAGAAAAAATATTAGATCCATTGGCATCTGAGTTTATTGCAGACATGGAGGCAAATAGGCCAAAAATCACAGCTACCCAAAAAACTGGTGCAATATTCAGAGCAGAAGAAGTTGTTGGAACATTAATTGATGAAATCGGATCATTTTCAATTGCAATTGATAAGGTTCATGAATTAGCATCACAAACAAGTAATTCAAACAGCCCTAAAGGGGTAATTAATAATTTAAATTCTAAACAAATGGATTTAGCAAAATTAAAAGCTGAACACCCGGCAGTATATCAAGCGGCGAAAACCGAAGGTATTAACCAAGGAACAACACAGGAGCGTGAACGTGTTGAAGCATGGGCAGTTTACAATGAAGTCAATCCTGAAAAGGTTAAGGCCGGTATTGAAAGCGGAAAACCAATGTCAGCAAAAGACATGGCAGAAATGAATTTACAGATTGCTAAAGGTGGTCAGGTAGAAGCAATTGAAAAAGAAAACCCAGAAGGCACAGCAAAGCCTGTTGAAGCTAAGACTGAAGCAGAAATTAAAGCTGCAAAACAAAAAGAAGAAATGGACAACCTTTTCAAAAAGGAGGATAACTAATGAAAAGAGAAGTTACATTAAGGGATGAAACCCGAAATCAAGCAACGTTTGACTATTTGTTGAAAAAGTTGCTGTTAGGCAAGTATACCACGCGACGCATTGATTATGCAAACATATCAGGAGCATTAGAAACTGTTGTGTCAGGCACTGTGATGGGTAGAGTTGACACCACACAAAAACTGGTTCCTATGGTTTCAACAGCAACAGATGGTTCACAAGAGCCAGTTGCAATATTACTTGATGAATTAACTGATATTGGCATTGCAGCAACTGTTGATCAGGTGTTGGTTTGTGATGGTGGTGAGCTTGATAAGGCAAATATTGTTTTTCAAAATGGTACTGATACACTTGACACTGTAATTACAGCAACTTCTGGTGCTAAAAAAACAGTGGCGGACTTTCTAATTCAAAATGGTAATAGTTTTGAATTTCTTACAGTTAATGATGCATCTGAATTTGACAACTAATAATTTATAAAATGAGTATATTCGATTTAACTTATGCATTTCAAGAATTCTCATCGAGAGTTGTTCAAATGGTAGATATTAAACCCAAAGTTGATGTGGGTTTTTTAAACTTTTTCGGCCAACGAGTTGAAAAAACGAAAGGGTTTAACTTCTTTGTAAGAAGGCAAAACCGAGATGTTGCTGTTGATATTAATCCTTACGAAAGAGGAAATATCAATTCTTTAAATAAAAGCACCAATAAGTTCTTCATTCCACCAACATATGATGAGAGCGTTGTTTATTCTGCATTTGATGAATTCAACACAATCATGGGTGCCACGGATAGCCGTGTTGACGGCGAAATTTATAGGCAATTAGTTGAAAAAACGGCTGCAGAAATGCAATTGTCATTAGATAAAATTGCCAGGCGAGAAGAATTGCAGCGTTCACAAGCTTTATTAGATGGCATTGTTACATTAAAAAATGGTGACAATATTGTATTTAATCGTAAGGCAGCTTTATTGGTAGCTTACAATGCATCATTTGGATGGGATGTTGAAACAGTTAATCCTGAAGCAATATTGATAACTTTGATTGAAAACATGATTAAAGAAGGATCTATTGATGCAACAACACCATTAAATGTAATTGTTGGTTCTGAAGCGTGGTCTGCATTTAAAACAAATCCGATAAGACAGAAAGAAGGTGATATCAAAGATCAAACCTTTATGTCATTATCAACTGGTGCCACAATGAGAGGATTAACACCACAGGGTTCTTATGCGGCTGGTAACTATCGTGTTAATTTTTGGGGTTATACTGGATATTTTGATGATCCTGATAATTCAGGCTTAACAACTCCATACATGCACCCAAAAAAGATTGTTGTATTACCAAATACTGTTCCTTTTGAAATGGTTTATTGTGGAACAAAAGGGTGGTCTGATGGTGATGGTTTAACAAAAAATGCAAGACCAAGAATTATCAAGGGCGCACGTAATTTCTATAAGGTTAGAAATATACGTGAAGTTTCTGAAGAAATGGGTGTTAGGTCTGCAGTTGTTGCATCACTAAGAGAAGTTGACAGTGTTGGAACAGCACAAGTTGTTGAATCTTAAAAATTGAACTATGAAAAAAGGCATAGTAATCGCATTAACATTAAGTCATAAAAACGGAAATAATATTTTACGTGATGGCGATAAGGTCACAGAAAATGATGTTGTAAATTTTGATCATCTTGTTAAGAAAGGTTTTATTGAGGTAGAAGGCAAACCATCAGATTCTGATGATGATGTTCCAAACATGACTTGGCTCAAAGATGATTTGAAGGCTAAATGCGATGAGCTTAAAATCACATATGAATCTTCTGATAATAAAGAAGATTTATTGGAAAAGATTGAATGTGTTTTAAATCCTGAATAATGGGATCAATCAAAGATTTGGCAATAGCTAATGCAAGGGAAATACTTAATGGTGGGTTCAGTGATGAGCTCACCATTAAGCCAAAAAACTTGGATCCTGTAACAATTAACGGATTAACCACAAGGCATAGCCAAGGATTTGACTCTGAAGGATTACCAACAATTGGTGATAATGCACACTGTTCTTTTTCAGAAAAAGATTTAAACGACTTAGGCATTACAACAAGGGATGCAAAAGGTAATTTGAATATTAAAGATTGGAAAGTTTCATTTCCTGATGCAATTTCAGTTAGTGATTATAGGATAAGTGAAACAATGCCTGATAATACATTAGGTTTAATTAGGGTAATACTTTCGATTATATGAGCTTTATACAGGGGATAATTGAAGAAGCAAATTTTGAATTGATCAGATCTAGAATTGCATCTATATTGACAGATGAATTTGCAAATCAGATTGCATTAAATCAAACAGCTTTAAATGCTGAATTAGCAAAGCCAACACCAGATCCTGTTATTGTTGCACAATTAGAATTGAATTTATCAGCATTACCATCAAAAGTTTGGGAAGAAAGATTCAGAAGGCCGGAACCGAATGAATATTCAGAAGAACCATTGGTTAATGTCATTTTCACAAACTCACCATTGAATGAATTATCAAGTGTTTCTAGCCAAATAGGTGATTGTGTTTATCCGATTGAGGTATATGCAGGATCCAAAGCAGCAGAAAACGAAGATGATTTGCCTGGTGATCAAGTTGCATCAATTAAGCTTCAAAGATGTTTGGCAATTATTAGAGCTATTATCATGAATCCAAATTATCAAAGTTTAGGATTTGATTATAAAACTAGTCCTGTTGGAAAAGTTAATGCTAATAGTTTGCAAATAGGTCAACCGGATGATGGTGGTGACAATGCACAGAATGGGATCAGAGGACAGATAAATATTCAGGTTAAGATATCAGAAACAGTTGAACAAATTACAGGTGGATCTTTAACCCTTAGTGAAACCACTTTCAAACTGTTTGATTCAGAAAAGGGTTATTATTGGACTAACGAATCAAATTAATTATGGCAGCAATAAGCACATCAGTAGATTTGAACAGGGTATCAGCTATAGTTGGTTATGAAATACAAGCCACATTAGAAGGTATTAAAGCGGGTAATTTACCGCAAAGAATCGGAGTTTTGGCAGAAGCCAATTCATTAAACCAGTCAGGATTACCAAATTCATTAAACTTTACTACTTCAAAAGAAGTTGGTGAAATAATGGGTTATGGTTCACCGGCATATCAGATTGCACGGATATTAAGACCAATATCTGGTGATTTGCTTGGTGGTATTCCTACGGTTATTTATCCAGTTGTTGAAGATGGTACGCCAACGGTTACAACATCAACAATAGCCATCACTGGCACTGCATCCAAAACAGCAACACACAAATTGATTATCAACGGACGCGAACAGGTTGATGGTGCAAATTATTCTTTTGTTGTTGAAAAGGATGATGCACCTGCAGCAGTTGCACAAAAGATAATTGATACAGTTAATGCAGTACTAGGTGCACCAGCAATTGGAACTTTGTCAACAAATGATGCTGTATTAACCTCAAAATGGAAAGGTTTAACATCTGCAGAATTGAATGTTGTAATTGACCAACAAGGAGAGGCAGCAGGTTTAGATTATGCAGTTGTTAATGTTGATGGTGCCGGAACACCTTCAATTGCAACAGCACTTGGAAATCTTGGTGATGAATGGACTACATTGTTAATAAATGCAATTGGTACGGACACAACAACACTTGATGCACTTGAAGGTGTCAATGGTGATCCAAATGCCAAAACAGGACGATATGAACCAACATTCTTTAAACCTTTTGTTGCTTTGGTTGGGTCCACATTAAGCACGTTAACCGGATTAACTGCAATCACAGATGCAAGAAAATCAGAAGTAACAAATGCAATTTGCCCTGCACCAAATTCAACTGGATTTAGTTTCGAGGCACCAGCAAATGTTGCATTCATTTATGGTAAGATTGCACAGGATACACCGCAATCAGATCCAATTAATCAATTGTATCCTGATATGCCAACACCAGATGATATTGGTGAATTTTCAGATCCGTCAAAGCGTGATCAATTGGTTAAAGTCGGATCATCAACTGTAAAGATTAATTCAAGCCGTTATCAAATTGTTGATTTAGTTACAACTTATCATCCAGATGAAGAACCAGCTACAGCAACATTGTTTAGATGGGTTCGTGATTTGGTTGGATTAGATTGGAACATTAAATACTCTTATTCATTAGAGGAAGAAATTTTTGTTGTTGGTAAAACAATAATTCCAAATGGAAAAACTGTTTCAGCAGCGAACACAATTTCACCAGACAGATGGAAAGCAAGGTTGAATGGTTTAGCTGATGAATTAGAAGATCGTGCATTAATTGCAGATGCAAAATTCATGAAGGAATCATTACAGGTGCAAATAGGTGAATCAAATCCAAATAGATTTGAAACAACCTTTAAGGCTCAAAGAACAGGCATTGCACGTGTACTTGCAACCACTAATCAAACATTATTTAAATTTGGAGGATAAGAGCTATGATAAAAGCAGGTGATTTAAAAGAATTATCATGTGAACATACTGAACTTGGTTCAAGAGTATTCGAGCCAAAAAGCGGTGAAGATCATAACATGATGCCCGGAGGTTTTAAACAAAATGATGATGATGGTAACATTACATCAGCAGGGCAGCGAATAGGACAACAAAACCGTTATCCTTGGTCGTTAGAACCAACAATTGGAGCAATTGAAGGTGATATTGATTACTTACAAGCATGTTCTGAAAGCTCATTGGAGGGCCAATGGACAGCAGTATTCGCCAATGGTGAGACGCGCACCGGTCGCGGAATGCCTGTTGGAGATTTGACGGAAAACAGAAACGCAGGTTCAATTGGCTTTAAATTGGCCGGATCTGGAAGATTTGAATTAATTTAATACAATTACCCCATGGAAAAACAGTTGATTAATAAACAGAATGAATTGCCAAAAGGAGCTGTGATGGCAAAAGAAGTTGCTGAAAAAGAATTAGAAGCGTGGTTTGATTATAGACGCGTAAAAGAAAAGGTACGTAATAACCCTGATGAAAATTTGGGTTATGACGTTACCAGAGAAGCTTTAGTTGATGGATTTATGTATGGTTTTTTAAGGTTTGATTCAGAAACAGGTGTTTTAATACAGTCATTAGAATGGCCTGTTGAAAATGAATCAAAAGAAGTGATATTAAAAGAGTTAAATTGGAAGCCACGCATTAAAGAGCGCGAATTAACAGAACCAATGAAGGGTGTGAAAGCAACGGATACTAATGGACGTATGAAAGCATATATTTCAGCTTATACTGGCGTAGTAAAAACAAAGCTTGGTGCATTGGATTTGGCTTCAGATTACGCATTGGCACAGTCAATTAATACATATTTTTTGCTATAGAGAGATATGAACTTGATAATGTTAGGGCTGTTATTGGCTTGCAAATGCACATGACGCCCTGGCAAATATCAAATTTATATCTTGATGATCTGGATATGTATGGCATCTATTGGTGGGCATCTAAAATAGATGAAGAAAATTCTAAAATTAAACCTAAAAAATAAATTCTGATATGGGTGCAACATATACAGCATCAGCAGTATTTAAGGCCGTAGACAAAGTGAGTGGCATTATGTCCAAAATGTCACGTTCAACACAGTCATTTGCAAAAAGATCCGAATTAGCTTTTGCACGCATTGAAATGCAATCCAGAAGGCTAACGAAGCGATTTAACAAATTAACAGGTGTTGTTGGGAAACTTGGTTTAGGCTTTGGTGCATTAATGATTGCACAACAGATTGCAATAGCAAACACAGAACTTGATGCAAGCCTTGCAAGCTTATCAGCCATAACAGGAAAAACTGGTGAACAATTTGTTGCATTTGAAAAACAAGTTGACGCCGTTTCAAAATCACAAAAAGCCTTTGCAGGAGACACTGCAAAGGCTTTTGAGGTTGTGGCAAGTGCACAGCCAATACTACTTGAAAATGCTGATGCTTTAGGAAAAGTAACAGAAGCTTCATTGATATTGGCAAAAGCATCAGGTGATGAACTTGCACAATCAGCTTTATCATTAACCGGTGTAATGAACCAGTTCAATCTGGAAGCAAAAGATTCATCAAGGGTAATGAATGTGTTAGCTGCAGGATCTGTTGCAGGTTCTGCAAATATTTCAAACGTTGCTGCATCAATGAAAAACTTCGGTGCTGTTGCAAATGCTGCAAATATATCTGTTGAAAAATCCGTTGCATTAGTTGAAGTAATGGGATCCAAATCAATCTTCGCTGAAGAAGCAGGAACAAAACTACGCGGTGCAATTTTAAAACTTCAAAAAGCTGGCGTTGGTTATGAAAGTGGATTATTCAACATTAATGATGCATTGACAGAAGCAAAAAGCAAACTTGATACTTTTGCAACTGCACAACAAAAAGATGCTTTTCTATTAAAAACATTTGGGGCTCAGAATATAACAACAGGTCAGATATTATTAGGCAACATTGCAAAGTTTGAAAGTTTAACAAAAGCAGTTACAGGAACAAATACAGCATTTGAACAAGCTGATATAAAATCAAACACATTGCAGAATCGATTAACTGAAGTGCAATCTGCATTTAAAAATGCTGTAACATCTACCAATTCAGAAAATCAAGCATTAGAAAGTTTAAAAAAGATATTAGTGTTGGTTGCTGATAATATGGATAAAATAATTGCTACTGTAATATTGGCTGTAAAAGCGTTTGTTTTATACAAAGCTGTTGTTATAGGTGCGATTGTTGCGCAAAAAGCACTATTAGCAGTAATTGCAATTGCAAAGTTTGCAAAGTTTATAAAAATCATCATGCTGATGGCTAAGGCTAAAGGAATATGGACGGCTGCACAATGGGCGTTAAATGTTGCTTTAAATGCAAATCCAATTGGTTTAATTATAATTGCAATTGCAGCTTTGATTGGTATTGTGATATTAGTTATTAAGAAGTGGGAAACATGGGGTGGTGTTATATCATTAATGATGGGGCCGTTGGGATTTGTCATTTCATTAATACAATCATTCAGGAAAAATTGGGATTTAGTAAAGGCATCATTTTCACAAGGTGGAATGTTAAAGGGATTAATAACAATTGGAAAAGTGATACTAGATGCAATCTTACTTCCTATTCAAAAAGTGCTGGAATTACTTGGAAAAATACCGGGCTTAGATATTGCATCAACCGGGGCGCAAAACATTGAAGCTTTTAGGAATCGATTGTTTGAACAAGAAAGAGCATTAACGGGTGATCAGGAAGGATTGCAAACAACAAATGCAACAGTTGCACAGGAAAACATTAAAAGAGAAGAACGGATAAGCAAGCAAACAGCAACGCTGAATATTAATAATAACACTGGATTGAATACATCACTGGATAATCCACAAGGTGCAGCAATTCAACTATCAACAACAAACTGATATGCTAAACAATACTTTATTTGAAGATGGTAATGGGGGTCAATTGGTATTGCGAAACAATGAAATTTTGCAAACAAGATCGCTTGCAACGCTTGCATATATTTTAATGTTTGGCGGAAATGTCAATGCAAGTACACAAAAGGAAAATGCACCAGGTGAATTAAAGTATGATTGGTGGGGCAATGATCCTAATTTACCTTCAGAGACATGGATTAATTCAAAAACAGAAAAAACATTAAGGGGGATTGAATTAACAAGCAGCACAAGGTTTACGATTCAACAAGCTGTTCAAGATGATATTGCATCATTAAGTCAATATGGTGAAACAAGTGTTGATGTATCTTTTGTATCTTTGAATAGAGTGAAAATAGTTATTACAATATCAGAACCAAGTATTGTTAATGATAGTCGCTTAACACTTGTTTGGGATGCAACGAGAAATGAAATAATTGAAAAAAACATACTATAATGGGTGTACAAATTCCAACATTACAAGAATTAACAGATCAGATTTTAAATGATATTGCAACAGAATTTGATGTTGATGTTTCTGAATTGGGCACAACTTACACTGTACCTGCAAAAGTGCAAGCTGCATTAATATATCAACAATATTTAGCATTAAGTGGTGTTCAGAAAAATATCTTCTATGATCTGGCTGAAGAATCAGTGTTGATAAGATACGGTGAAATAATACTTGGAAGAAGACCAGCACCTGCAGAAGCTGGTGAATACAATGTTGAAGTTACCGGGCAAGTTGGCGCCACTATTCCTGCAGGTACGCAATTCAGGGCCAACGATGATACATTGGCGGCTGGTGCATTGTTTATTGTGGATTCTGATTTTGAATTGTTATCAACAACTGACACATTATCAATACGCGCATTAGAAGCAGGTACAGATTCAGCATTGGTTGTTGACAATGAATTAACAGCAACGGCACCAATTGTTAATGTGAATAGTGAAGTAATAGTTACATTAATCACAAAAACACCAGTTGCTGCAGAATCGATTAGTAATTACAGAGCAGATGTTATTGAACAGGCACAAATTGAACCACAGGGTGGAAGCCCTGGTGATTATCGTTTATGGTGTTCAGAAATACCAGAAATAAGAAATTCATTTGCCTATGCAAAGTTTGGAAGTCCTGGTGATATTGAAATTTACATTGAAGCAACAGCAGAAAACACAGCACCAGCAGAAATAAGAGGTGTACCAACACAGGCAACTATTGATGAAGTTTATTTGAATAATGGTGTGGATCCGGAAAGCGGAATTGTTGTAATTAATCCAATAACAGGAAAAGGAAGAAAGCCAATAGGCGTATTTACAATTAATCCATTACCAGTTAACCCAATTAAAGTTGATTTAAAATTCACTGATTTATCAGATGAATCTATTGCACCAACAATAAGAACAACAGTTGATGCATTGTTGTATGAAATAAGGCCATTTGTTGCGGGTGCTGATTTAGCAATTAATAAAAATGATACTTTAACAATTGGGCAAATTATCGCTGCAGTAATAACGGTGTTAGCTGGAACAGGTATCACATACACAAATTTATTAATGGATGTTGATGGAACTGAGGTTTCAATTTTTCAGTTTTTATTAGGCAATTACCCATATTTAGGTGAAATTAGAAATAACGGAAATCCAATATAATGGTTGATGTAAGTAAGCAAATAAAAGAACTAAACAAACAACTTTACCCAACAGGCCGTGCATGGGGTTATGTTCATGGATCGGAACAATCCGAAACTATTGTAACACGTTTCGTTGATGGGATAGGCAATCCGTTCGTTGATGGGTTGGGCAATGCTTTTATTCAAACATTTGGATCAGAAGCATCACCATCAAAAAGATTGGTCAATGCATTTCTAAAATCACATGAAAGATACTATGTTGATTTGCTTTCATTACTAAATGAGCTATTAGCAGATAATGATGGCTTTGATGCTATTGATGCTAGTAATTGGGAAAGAGTGTTTGGTTTAATTTCAACAGGCTTAACATTAGATGAACGTAAAGCGAATATATTAAGAAGACAAGCATATCCATCAGGCGTTGAAGAACGTGGTAATTATTTATTAATCCAGGATGAATTGCAAAAAGCAGGATTTAATGTTTACCTAACAGAAAACAGATTTGCAGACGGTGCAGGATGGGAAGTACAAACACCAACTTTGCCATTTACACTTTGTGCTAATTACATTGATGAATCATTAGATGCAACTTATTTTGACAACATTTTTTCATCATCAGAAATGGGTATTGCAGAAAGTGGTGTTGCAGAAATGGAATTTTTGGAACAACCACCAACAGACATTCAACTACGACAAACATTTTTCATTGGGGGGTCATCTTTTCCTAGTACTGTAAATGTAGCATTAGTAAGAAAGGATGAATTCAGACAATTAATATTAAAATTAAAGCCGGCTCAAACAGTGGCATATTTGTATGTAAATTATATTTAAACGATATGAGAAAATTAACAGCTGCACAAAACGTTAATGCACCGAATGCTGATTATCCAAAAGGAAGAAGCAGAGATAAAACAGTAACCGAACCTGGTACAATATTTTCGGAAATATTGGCCGGTGATATTATTCAATTTTTTCAAAAATTGATAATAAGCGCATCAATAACAGAAAATGATTTACCTGATAATGTTACGAACGGGTATCAATTATTTGAAGCTTTGGTATATGCTATAAATGAGAATTTAAATGATAGCGGATGGATTGACTTATTGCCCAGCGAAAAAGTCAACATGGTAGACGGCAAAGCAAAGCAAGTTGGAAAGGTGATAACTATAAAAGCCACATTTGATGTTACAGATCCAACAGGTGGAAGTATTACAATTTTTACATTGCCAGAAGGTATTGATGCGCCTATTATTGATGGAGTTGGAATACCTGGCTCAGCAGTTCAACAACAACAACTTGGTTCACCTGTACCGCCTGTTGTAGTTAGAGCAAACAGTGATGGATCTTTAAGAGCAGTTCAAATTGAGGATTTTGTAACTGCAAAGACATACGGTTTATTTATAACATATGTTGTATAGATATGATAATAAGGAATAAATATATACCATTTAAAGGTTTTGATAGGATTGCAATTTATCCTTTCATATTCATCAAAACTAATTGTGTTTTAACTAATGAAAAGTTAAGGCATGAATTAATACATATAGAACAGCAGAAAGAAATGATTGCATTAGGGGTTTTAATGGCTGTTTTATTGACTTTACTATTTGGATTCAATTACTGGTATGTATTAATAGCTTTAGGCTTGTTTTATGGGGTCTATATTGTTAATTGGGTATTTGAATTGATTAAGATTCCATTTGAAGATAAAGAAGCATACAAAGATCTGTTATTTGAAAAGGAAGCAAAGCAGAATGAGAAAAACATTAATTACTTGAAGAATCGAACCCGCTTCGCGTGGATAAAATACATTTGATATGTTAGATCAAGAATTATTTGATGGTGAAGTAAGAACAACAATTGATGATGATGAAAATTTATCATTCAGACGTGCAAATCCTGCATCACCTGGAAGCCGTGTAATATCATGGGCAAATTTTAAAAATTTATTAAGAACTTTATTTGTTGATAAATCCACGGATCAAATCATAGATGGTGAAAAAACATTCAACACATCACCAAAGGTGCCGGATCCAACTGAAGATTTGGGTTCAGTAAATTTAAGAACATTAAATGCTGCAGCCGCAAACACAGGACAGAAGGCGGACATATCAACCGGTGTTGTTTTTGGCGGCGAAATATCATTAAATGTAGATCCAACAAAAATAGATATTGAAGCCGGTGAAGCTTATGTTGTTAATTCATATACAAACCCACAAAACACGACATTTGTAAAATTAACATGGGCAAAACAGATTGGTATTTCAATAACTAATATTAATACTCAATTAATTACTTACATATGTGTTAAAGATGATGGGACCGGGAACCCTGAATTTCTGCAATCACCATCAACACAAACAACCATTGAAAGCAGATCCGTTGTAGAATTGGGTTTAGCTGTTCATGATAATTTATCAACAGTTTCAAAAGTCACATCCTTTGCAAATAGGACAAAGGATATTGATTTAAAAATATTAGATTTTAGCGTTGCTTTTGGCCGTATTAATGTGCAGGGTGGAAATGAATACACTTTCAATGGTGCAAATTTACAGATCAATAAATCTGCAGGTCGCATGTTTGGTCCTGGCGCTAATTATGGCAACAGCAAAGAGGATCCAAACTACATCAACTCACCAGCAGAAACAGGTTTAATATTCAAAACAGTTTATAATAATTCAGGAACACAGGTTGGAGAATCAAACACTGTTGATACTAGTAATTATAATCCACTTGGAGAAGGTGGTTTGGTTCCAATACCTAGTAAATTATGGACAACTATAGGCATATTTTTTAGTCCTGAAACAGGTTTAACTATTCTTCATTATGGACAATATTTATATGATTCAGGTAAAAATGCAATTGATTCATGGAGGCGTGAAAAATATAAAATTGTGCCAGAATTATCAGGTGTTGCATTACGTGGTGTTATAGCAGTCAAAAGTGGTGCAACTGATTTATCAGATCCTGAACAGGCAAAGTTTATTGATCCGGGCTCATTAGGATTGTTAACAAATGAAAATATAAACACTTATTCACGATATGCAGAGCCGGTTGAATTATTAAATGGTTTATCAAGTTTTTCAGTAGATATTGATTTAATTGAATCAGGTGGTGTAATATATGCTGAAATAGAACGTGACGGTGGCGGTGATGTTGATTACGTATTCAATCAACGTGAATATCCATTAAATTGTACAACAGGACCAGGTACAGGAGGAAAAGCACGAATTGCACTAACAGCAGGACCAAGTGCAACAGTATCACAAACCAATTGGATTTATGCAATAAGAAGTGGTGATGTTGCAATATTGCAAGTTTCATCATCAAGACCAACAGGAGAATTTGCATACATACACTTATGCGAATTGCCAAATGTTGCCACGTTTTTAACTGATGATGCAGATTTAGAACAAAGATATAATGATGCCAAAAGTTTTGATGGTAGGTCAGCCGTTCAAAGATCTAGTGAATGGATCAGAACCAGAAGACCAGAATATGAAAATGGAATGGTGCAAACTGTTTCAATCAACACAACACCATCACCTGATTCTATTGATTATACACAATCTGTTGGATCTGCATGGCAAAAACATCTGCAAGCAAACGTTCCTGAATTACAGGTAAGTGTTGATGGAATAAAAATTGCGAACCACCCAACAACACCAGGTTTAAAGGTTACTGATTTAAACTCTGTTGAATTATTGCAAGATAGTGCAGGAAATTCACTTAGTGGTGCGTCATTCAATTGGGTTATATGGGTTAGTGTTGGGTATAAAGGCAATTCAAAGCTTTGGATTAATTTACCAGAATCAGCAGATTCATCTGATGCTGCAGCAGTATCAAAACAAAATAATGGTGATAGATCAATTCCGAAAAAATATAAAAGTGTAGGGGTATTGGTTGCATCTTTGCCATTTAAACATTCACCATCAGGTGGTGGAACTTACACAAACTTAGCTGCAACGTTATTATCAAAACAGGTAATTGATATAAGGGGAGAAATGCCCGGTTCAAATACTGGTGGAACATCAGGAACATCAATTGTTAATGAATTTTTAGATTCATTATTCAGAATAATATCAAATACAACAGGGTTTAAACTTAGGGCCATATTAAATGCTTTTACTGCAGACAGAAATATTGAATTTCAAGATAAAGATGGCACGGTTGCAATGTTGGATGATATTGGAGCATCAACGCCTGAGTGGCCTTTAAACGCTGTAACACCTTTGGATAGCTCAAACTACGCGCCTGACTTAGCAAAAAGCGACGTAGACGACAAAGCAGTGGTGAACGGCACCACTGAATTAAATTTCATTACACCTATCAACGTTTCAACTACAAAAGGCCGAAAGAAATACATTGTTATTGATAATAGCGCAAATAGTTCTGATATTGATGCTATTAACTTTACAGGGTATAAATTTATTGATGGGTACATACCTCAAAAAATAGCAGCAAATAGTAATGATAGCCTTATAATTGAGATATTTAATAACTTAGGCGTCGTCAATGCAAAAGTTATTTCGAATAAATTGGCATCTGTAGAGAAGCCATTTTCAGAAACAATTTCTATTGCAGAATTATTAAGTCATTCACTAAATTACACGCAAACTACCATATTAAATATAATTAAAGGAACAGGTGTATTTATTGGCGGAACTTATCAGGTAGTAATAACAACAGACGGTAAAGCTATTAATTTCAGCAACGACTTTATTATATTTAATAATGACTATTCATCGCTAGATATAGGCGAGTATTTATTTGTGTTCGCTTACTTGCCTGATGGAAGGATAGGTGCTAGTATATCTGCAACATCTTCTGATGAAATACCGCCAACAATCACAGGCTTTAATGACACAGGATTGAATCTAAGTATATTAGTTAATTTTAATGAAGGTATATATGGCGCTGACGATGGGTTAACCCCCATTGATGCAGCGGATTTAATTGTTACTAATTTCGTAGCAAGCGGAGCCACAGCTGTATCTATTGCAAGTGTTGAAAAGTCAGCAGGGGGGGCATTGACAGGTGGTGAAACTTCAGTAAAATGCAATCTATCAATTACAGGTACGGCAGATGGTACGGAAACCTTCCAGATACAGCCAGCAGATGGAGTGAGCGTATACGACAAAGCAGGTAATGCAATGTTAGCAACCGAAACAACTGGAACTATTACACTTAACGTTGGCTTAACAACACTAATAGATAAAACATTTGAAGATCTAACGGGGTGGACGGCTTCAGCAGTTAATCCAGAAGATAGCGCAGAGATTGCCGACGATTCAGGCACAAATAAGTTATTTTTAGACTATCAAAGTCTTGATCTAAACGGCCCAGTTGCATTTAAAACTGGAATTTTTACCGTTAACGATACAATTAAAATCACCGTTGAGGGGGTTAATCTAGTACAGGGTAATTTAGTTGTATTTGTTGGCGCATCAAGTGGCGCTGATTTCAGTTCTAATATTACTACAAATGGCACAACAGTAATTGATAATATCGACACAACAGGTTTCGGAGGTGATTATATAATTCTAGGAACTAGAAAGAATCAGGCTAATATTGACACAGGTTACATTCGTAGAATAATAGTAGAAAAGTATTAATTATGATGTTATTTTTTCAACAACTAATATCAGGGGGTGGTAGTCAACCAGTGCCACCACTGATCGAATCAGTTTTTGACACTGATTTTATAAATAGCATTGTTTATTCGCAAGAAGCTGACTACCAAATAAGGTCAGCGGCTAGTGAGTGGCGTTTTCAATACTCAGGCACATACTTAGGATTGAAAGTTAAGCCAACCGCATACAATACTTTTCCGCAATGGTCACAAATCGCAATTATAATAGATGGTGTATATTGGAGCTTCGAAAGCTTCAGTGATGAGACGCTGCATGAAATTACACTACCATCAGGAAATAAAACTATCGAATTAATTGAGGGCTTAACGAGTAAACCTACTACTATAATAGGGACATTTTTAACTGATGTAATACTTGATTCAACTAAGTTTACAAAAATTAATGAAACGACAGTAAGTGAAAAACTTTTATTTTTAGGGAATTCAATTACTGTTGGAGCAAATGCAACCATCCCAAGTACACAAGGATATGCACAGCTATTTAAGTACGAAAACAGTAAGCAAATAGGGATATTAGGTTATGGATATGGTAAAGTGAAAGATTTTGGCGAAACACAACAAAAGAGGGACGATGTTGTTGCCGATATTGTTGAAATGTTTTCAAATGTCACAACAACTAAAAAGTTAATCATATCTTTAGGTACTAACGACGGCGCTTTGGATGGTACAACAGGAACAACATTAAGACCTTGGTATGATGCTTTACTTGATGATATTAACGCGGCTGATAGTTCTATACAAATATATTGTATAACTCCAATTATACGTAGTTCAGATGGGGCTTTATATGATGGCATTAGAAGTGAGATAACAGCCTCCGCAAATGCAAGAGCTTATTCAACTCCAATAGATGGCAAATCTATTTTAACAACAGGAGACTTAGCCGATGGTGTTCATCCGACTGTAGCCGGGCATAAAAAGTATAAGGACGCTGTTGAATTGGTCATATTGCCTTAGCCTAGATGTTGATTTGATGGTAGTTTATGGTTCTGTTGATTCAACATTGGTAGATGTTAAGCCAACAATTACAAATATTTAATACATTTACATATTTAAATCATATAAATAAAATGAAAGTAATACCAGGAGTAAAACCAATGAGATGTACATGTGGTGATGATGAGGAAGAAAAAGACACGGAACCAGTTAAACCACCGCCAGGTAAATAATGAAATTTATTCTTAAAAATATAATAGCTCTGTTGTTGATTCTGATATCATGTTTTTCAGAATTTACGGTGGAGCTATTTGCAAATTTTCCACATAGCATGATTGATGGATATAAATACACATATGGTGAATTCATTTATTATTTTATCATTCAACTTGCTTGGCTCATCGCAGTGATTCATATATATAAAATAACTAAAAACAGAGAATCAAAAATATTGTTTTTAGGTTTATCGATATGGCACACAATGGAATTGATACAGGAATTCAATTCACTATTTAAATTAAATATAGAGTTTCTAAATAAGTCTGATTCAACAGCTAGTGATGTTATGCAAATTATATTCATTACTTTAGTGACATTAGTAATTTACCTTGCACACACGAAATGTACATTATTATTCCGTTTATTGGCGCACTCATTGTTGCTTTATTTGCAGGGATTACAACGTATAAAAGTGAAGTTGAAAAAGAAGTTAAATTAATTGAAATACGAAGAAAAATAAAATCGGGTGAAATGGATGATAAACTAATTGAATTCATACAGGATACAGAAAGGCGGTTTGGTGATCTTGAATTGAATAATGAAAAAAGGTTTAATAAGTTTGAAAAAAGCGTTTCTAATATTATTAACGGATTTAAAGAAGAAATTGTAAAAACCGTTAAAGAAGAAGTTGTGACAATAATTGATGATAAATTAAGAACTCGAGAATCAAAGAAAATAAAAGGTTTGAAAGCCTTTGCAATTGGTATTGCTGCATTTTTAATAACTGTTGGATCAAATATTGGGGTTGGAATTGTTGTTTATAAATATCAAAAAAACTACGACATAAAGGTTGAACAAAGTCAATCAAATACAAACCGCACTTATAAAGACTAAAATCATAAAACATGGCAGACATTAAAACAGCATTAAAAATCACATTCCTGCATGAGGGTGGATACGTGTTTGATCCAGATGATCCAGGTGGTGAAACATTCAAAGGAGTTGCAAGAAAATCCAATCCAAATTGGATCGGTTGGAATTATCTTGATGAGATGAAAAGTAATAGTGATTTTCCAGAATGTTTAAATGATAATAGAAGATTGCATGATGCTATTGTTGATTTATACAAATCAAATTATTGGGATCGTGTAAAAGGTGATTCAATAGAAAACCAATTGATTGCAAACAAAGTTTTTGATATTGCAATTAACATGGGACCAGGCACGGCTGCAAAACTATTGCAATTAACATTAGATGTAACTATTGATGGCAGGATAGGAAATCAAACATTAAATGCATTAAATGCGGCTAATTTTGAGTTATTTATGTCTGAATTTCGTTTAGTTATCATTTCGCGTTACATGGCTATATGTAAAAATCGTTATAAGTCGCGAAAATTTTTGTATGGTTGGATTAAAAGAGCATTATCATGAGCATATTTACAAAAATATTTTCTGGAGAAGGAACCAGCATCATTAATTCTGTTGGTGGTATATTGGATAATCTTGTTACAACAAAAGCAGAAAAGCAAGAATTATCCAATGAAGAAGCGAAAGCGGAACGCAATTTCATTCTAGAACAAAAGAAACTAGGCATCAAAGAGCATGAAATGTATTTGCACGATGCTCAAAATGCACGAGATAATGAAACAAAGCGTGATACATCAGAGCATTCAAGTTGGTTGAGTAAGAATATACATGAAATAATTGCATTAGCTGTATTTGGGGCTTGGATAACATCATTATTTGTGAAAACGGAAGTTTCTTCTGATGATATTATGCCAATAATGTTAATGGTTGGCGGTTATCTATTTGGAAGAACAAAACCACAATCTTAACTTTTTATTTATCTATAACAGAAAAAGAAATTAAAGATCTGTTTTTTTATGGGTTAGTGGATGATTAGCCGCGTGTGATTTATTGCACGTGGCTTTTTTATGCAATTCATGTTGCACAACATATAATCAAAATATTGCAAATTCAGTTGCATTGTTATATTTGCAAAAAGCTAATAATTAAAACATAAACATGACAGAACAAAAACAACCAACTGCAGAAGAAGTTGCAGCTGCAATTGAAGTAAAATTTGCAAAAGAAATCGAAATGATCATGAATGGTGAAAAAGCACTTTCATTTAGTTCATTATCACAATTCATGGAAAGTCCGAAGCATTTCAAAATTTACAAAACCGCAAAACAAGAAGCAACAAAAGCCATGGAAGAAGGGAAGATGTTTCACATGGCATGTTTGGAACCAGAAGAATTTAAGAAAAAATATTATATTCTTGATGATTCTGAAATTATTGAAGAATTAAAGAAAAAAGGAGCTAAAAACCCACGTGCAAAAAATGAGTACAAAGAATGGTTGCATCAAACTGAAGAGAAAAATTCAGGGCGCGAACATATTGATGCAGATTTATATGAAACATTCATTGCAATGGGAAAAGCATTGAATGCAAATCATGCATCAGGTCCATTGATGGCTGCATTAACTGAAAAGGAACAAGGATTCAAGTTCATGCATCATGATCAGCTGTTGGTTTCAGGAAAGATTGATGGATATGGAGTTATAAAAGAAAATAATACAATATATGAAGCCGGTGAATTTACTGCAGATCTTAAAAAAGTTGCAGATGCACGTTTTGCAAAGCTTAAATGGAAGATTAAAGATTTAAGATATGATGTTCAGGGCGTTATATACAACAAAGCAAAAAGCATAAAACGACATTATCTTATTTGCATTGATATGAATTGCAACATTACTGTTATTCTAATATCAAATGATGCATGGGGCCGTGCAGATGAGTGTTTTCAAGATGCAATGGAAAGATTCATTGATTGTGCAGAAACAGATCAGTGGGATGCATCATATGAATTTTGGTCACAACAAGCTTATCAAATACTATAACCATGGATAAATACGCGAATAAAATAATAATGGCCATTGTTTTATTATTGGCTTTTGATCTTTGGGGAGTACATGCAAAATTGCTTTATCAATTGAATCCTGATAAGGTTGGAAATATTGCATCAACATTTTCATATGTTGCAATGAATGAAAACACTATTACAGCAATGTTGTTTGCGCTTGTATTTGCTTTTGTTCCTGTTCTGGTACTTACTACCATTTCACCAAAGTTAGAGCAGTATTGGTTGTTTGTATTGCTTTTTGCATTATTCGATGGTGGTGCATGGTTTATTTATTACAATAAAACTGCAATTGCACATTTTGAAACATATGGTGCAGGGTATTATGGATTGTTTGTTGTATTCATCGTTGCAAGTGTTGGATTTATCCGGATGCGACTGGAAGAACTTGAAGAAAAACAACCGGATAAACAAATGCAATTCCGAACACAGGAACAACAACAGAAATTAAGAAATGATGCACAATCTAATCTACCAAATAATCATCATGTTGATACCTCTTTTGTAAATGAAGAATTCATTAGTGATACCTTCAGGAAGATGGAAGAAAAAAAAGTTTTTCACGTGAGTAAGCCGGCGATAATAAACAATAGTAATGATGATAAAATAATTACAGATGAAGATAAGATTGTGATGTTGTTAAATGATAATTGGGCACAAAAAGATATTGCCGATTCATTAAAATGGCACCCATCTAAAGTAAGTAGAACCATAAAAAAACTAAAAGAGAATGGAAGAATTGAAACCTGAAAATTATGTTGCTAAAACTGAAATCAATGAATTATCCTGTTATGGATGCGCCTTTGATTCAGAAAATCACTTTTATAGCTGCACACTTACCAAAGAAGAAAAAACAAAAATGATTGTAAAACATGGTGATTGTATTCCTAATCGCTATATTTACACTCTCATAAACGCTAAAAGCGTATAGTTTCTTTCATGAAACGTGTTTTAGATTATTACACTAAAAAGGTGCATTCAAATGTGGATGCACCTTTTTTTTATATCAATTTTTAAAAAAATAATACCAAAACACTTGCACTGTTTTAAAATGTCATTACATTTGCTGATGTAATAATTATTAAAACGAAAATCATGAAAGTTGTATTCATTGAAAACAGGCATTGGAAAGCTTTAAACCGCTTATTGCAGTTATCAGAATCATTAGTTGAAATTTCAATTAAAACATACATCATTAATGAAGACTTCATTACTGGTGATGTAGCTGAATTATGCGATTATTTATCAGAAACACAATTGGGTGAATTGGCATTAAGGTTTGAGATTGAAACCGGTATTGGTTCAGGATCAATTGTTGATAAATTACAAAGCATCAGTTTTAAGTTTGTTGAATCTAATGAATAAGCTATGCAGATCATTCAAATCAGAATTGGTGATGTACTTTGCCAGTTTAAAAGCTTAACAAACATTGGTGCTGATTTTATACAGCATAGGATGATCCGAGAAAAAGCAACAGATGCAATGATCAAATCAATGATTAAAGCAAAGCATGTTGCATTGTATTTATCTAATTAAAAACAGGGCTGCATATCTTAATGTTTATTGCTCATTTTGAATTGTCCAAACCAAGGTGTGCAGCCCATTAAAAAACGCATATGACACAAGGCGAAGTAATCAAGCGAATTATTAAATCAAGAGGTTTATCCAATGCTGAAGTAGCAAGAATTGCTGGTATTGAAAGGATGTATATTACCAACATAACACAGGGTACATTGAAAGGCGGTAAAAAGTATGATGCATTGTTAAAAGCTCTTAATGTACCAAATCAAATTATCATGTTTAAAACTTTGGTAGTTGAAAATATTGAAGATCCTGCACAGAAAACATTAATGGAAAAGATTTATGCAGGAATGATTGCAGAACTTGATATTGTGTTTAACTGCAAAATTGATTGAATCAATGAAATACACAGTATTCATAAATCAGAAAGCAGTTATTGATAATGATTTTGATTTGGATTTTAATGATATGGCAATCTTTGACTTAATGAAGGATGCATCAAACGGTCCTAGAATTAAAAAAATGTTCTTTGATGATTGTACATATTATGAATTCAGATGGAAATGGATCATTCAACAATTGCCTATGCTAAAAATAAAGACAAGGCAGGGGATTAATAAAAGAATTCAAAAATTGATTGATGCAGAAATTGTTATTGGATATCCAAATAATAGTGCTGAAAACACTGCATTCTTTAGGTTTGGAAGAAACTATGAATTATTCATTTATGCTGATGCAAAACGTGTAAACAAAAACTTACAACCTGTAAACGAAAGTTACCAAACGTGTAAACAAGAATTTACACAACCTGTAAACGAAAGTTTACACAATAAGAAAATAAATAATAAGAATAATAAAACAAGTAAGTTTATTGCACCAACAGAATCTGAAGTAATTGAATATTTCAAAGAACATGGACAAACTGTTGAATTAGCAAAAAAGGCTTTCAAACATTATCAAATTGGTGAATGGCATGATGCCAATGGCAGGAAGGTAAAAAACTGGAAACAGAAAATGCATACTAATTGGTTTAAGGATAAAAAGACTATATTAAATCAAGGTTCTTTGTTTCAAGAATCAACAGTTTCAAATTATTCATTGACAGATGACTAAAAATAACTTAATTAGCAAAGAAGATTATATAAAGCCAAAGCAAAGCAGGTATTATGTGCCTAAGATAAATAAGAAGCTAACACAAAACGCTATGAATAAAACAACCAGATACATACAGACAATGAAACCACTTTATGGTGAAAAATATGTGGTTGAGGCAAATAAGGTATTAAACATTGCAGAATCAATTGAAACCCAATTTACAATGCAAGTTGAAGCACCTGAAGCGCATAAAATGGCAATCCGTGTAAATTCATATCTTGAACAAGAAGCAAAAGAATGTGGAACAAAGTTTAAACCGATTGATTATGAAGTTGTATTAAAGATTCTTGAAAAGAATAGAAATGTGTATAGGAATCTGTTGTTTTATTTTCGCGGTTATGAATCTGGTGCATACTCTGTTGATAAAGGGATATACATACATGGTGGTACAGGTTCAGGAAAAACATTAGTAATGCAGGTGTTTAAAGAGTACACAAAAAAATGCTTACAGCAAAATTCATTTAGAAAGGTTCAGTGTTCAGATATTTCTGATAAGGCAATTAAGCGTGGTATTGATGCAATGGATGAATTTATAAGAACACCTGTGACACATATTCCAATCAACATGTACATTGAGGATTTTGGGGCAAGTGCCAAACATGTAAAATGGATGGGAAACAACATTGAGCCAATGGGTGAGTTAATTATGAGGCGTTACCGGTATTATGAGAAGTATGGAACATTAACACATGTATGCACTAACATCAAGCCTGAAGATATATCAAAGCATTTTGATCCACGCGTTAGTTCAAGGATAAATAAGATGTTTAACTTTATTAATTTTCATGGTTTTGATTGGCGTAAGATTTAATTATTTACTAACGTCGGGCGGTAAATTCAGTTCAGCCCTGCATTTGAGGAACGAAAATGAATAAAGGGCTTAATTGGATTTAATGTTTGTTAGGATTACGTCCGATCGATCGACCACGAAAGTAAATAGAAACACCGCCCGACGTTAGGGCTTATTTTTAACATTGGGAATTTAAAATTTATATCATGAAAATATTTGGAAAACACATAAGAAGAGCAAAAACAATCCGAAAAATATTACAATCAAGGCCAGTAGATTATCAGTACTTTGATCGTTTATTGACAATATATGAATGCAGGCTATTCGGATTGTGTATTTATAGAACCACTCATTCGTTCGATAAACTTAAATATAAATTTATAAATGGAGATGTTAATAGTGAGAGAGGAACGAGCGATCGTATTAAGCCCTAACGGTTTGGTATATGAACTGAAATTAAAATTTTTTAAGCGATGGATGATTTAAATAAAGAACTAGCAATTTACAATGATAAAGTAGGTGAAATATTAGTAACTGAACAAGGGCAGAAGTTTAAGATACTCAGCCGAACTAAAACAACATTAACAATTGAACCATGCAGCGAATTATTATGCATAAAGGAATACAATATGGATAAACAACAGGAATTAACCACTTTTATAAAAGATGGTAAGATTGTGATCGAAACGAGCGGGTAGGCAATTTTAATTTTTGTTTATGTACCGTGTTGTATTGAGCACAGCGGCGTTTTAATGCAATACAACGGTTTGAATATGTTGCGTGGCGAATTAACCCACTTAAATAACAACGAAGCACTGACGTAGTTTTCTTTTCTTTTTGTGCGTTGGCAAACAATTTTAGAATAAAATTAAGTATTTACTGAAAAAAATTGTTAAAACACTTGCATTGCATTAAGTATATGCTTATATTTACACTATAATTAAAAACAAACAAGATGAATATACAGGCTAAAGAACTTAAAACAGGGATGACAGTAAGAAATGGATATTGGACTGTTGATGTTGAGAATATTACAGAAGGTAAGCTGAAAAACGGAAAAAAGACTTTTACTATAAGCGGTAAAGGCGTGATGAAATATACAGCAAGTAATAAAACTCGAAACTACGACTTAGTTGAATTTACTTTTAAGGAAAATACCAAAGTAGACGTAATATGAAAATACAAGAACTAAAAAAAGAAACTGGGCTAACTCAAAAAGACATAGCCCAGTTTTTTAACATGACTTACGGAGCATTTGCTAATAGTAGTGCAAAAGAACGCTATGAAAATGCACTATGTAATTTTTACTCCTTTTTGAGGGGAGAAAAAGAAAAGAAAACGGGCGAACAGCACGAACCTAACAACGAAGCAAAAAGCCAGCCATGCAATATATACGATGTTAGCTTTAGCGAGGAACGAGCGGAGGTTTGCACTTGTCAAGACCCTGAGAATGGTTTTAAAAGCAACGACTGCCCGATACACCATTGGAAGTATGATAATAGCTTATTTAAGCAAACTTAAAGCTAACGGTTACAGATATACACAGTTCGGATTAAATAACAATAACTTAAATAATAGATAAAATGAATGAAAATGCAGAAAATTCAAATGAAACTCAGGAATCCGAATTGGGTATATCTGATGTTAGAACACGTAATTTTATGATACGTGATAGAGCAAGATTAATGAAAGAAAGTTACACTAATTTAGGAAAAAGAGATACAGAATGGGAAAAAGAATATTACAAAGGAGTACTTACACTGATTGATGATATAATGAAATTGACTGAGTGATTATGTGTTCTAACTAGCTCTTACATACATTCCATATAAAAAGCAAGTAATCAAATAATTAAAACAGCATAATTGTGCAGTAAACTAATTTTTGAACAAAATAAAATGAACAAAATACAAACCATTTCAGACATCTACGCGATAGATAAAATCATTGCAATAGATCCTGGTAAATCAGGCGGCATTGCTATTTGGACGCCAAATGAACTGCAGGTGATAAAAATGCCAGAAACCACAAAACAATTTTCTGATATCATTATTGGAGAAAAGAAGAAAACACCAAATCTTATTGTTGCAATGGAAAAGGTTCAATTAAGGGATGATGACAACATACCAGGCAAACAATACAGAATTGCAAAAATGATGAAAAACTATAATTCATTAATTGCTGCAGTTGAAATTGCTGATATTGCATTATGGAATATTTATCCTATAACATGGCAAAATGGATTGTATTTCAAACATAAAGGGTTTTCAAAAGAAGATCGAAAAAACGCTTATAAAGAATTTGCACAAAAAACATTTACAGACATTAGGGCAACTTTATGGAATGCAGATGCATTGTGTATTTTAGAATATTCAAAACGCCAAGTCAGCAAGAACTTTGCATGGGTATTAAAGCAACTTCCACAAAACATGCTGTATAACATACGAATAGCAAATGCAATTTAAATACTAACTTATTACATTTGATAATCACAAAAAAACAATAGCATGTTAAAGAAATTACAATTGCACAATTTCAAAATAATAGAAGATTTTGAAATGGAATTCAACGGTGGTGTGTATTTAGTCACCGCAGAAAATGAATTTGGCAAATCAACAGTCATTGGAAGTATATTCAAACTTTTAACAGGTGATAGGTCTGATAATCTATTGCAAAGAGGCAAAGCAAAAGGTTTTGCGAAAGCTGAATTTGAACACAATGGTAAGGTTTGGATTGTTGAGTTGAGATTTACTACGAAAAACAAACGAGGCCGTTTAATTATTACTGAAAAAGGCAGCCATTTCACATCAAACAATAAAAGCGTTTTGGAATCTATTTTTGGTTATTCAGATTTTGATGTATCAACATTCATTGATTGGTCAAATTCAAAACCAGGTAGAAGAAAGCAGGTTGAAATGATCAAATCATTGTTTTCTGAAAAAGTGGTTAAAAAGATCAATGCAATGGATGCAAAGATTGAATCAATCATGGAAAAGCGCAAAACTAAAGGAAAAGAAGCGTACACACAGAATGCAATTGTAAAGAATTACCAAATTGATGATGAATTCATTAATGAGTATTCAAAGCCATTACCACTTGAACCAATCCGTGAAAAACTTGATAAGTGCAACGCAAGAAATGCCAATATTGAAAATATTCAAATATCCAGCAAAGGGAAAAAATCACAATTAGATAATTGGGATCAATACACCAATGAAATATTAGATCCATATTCACAAAAGGTTGATGAAGCTGTTTTGAAAATCACTATGTTAGAAGCCGAATTAAAGAATGCAAAAGAACAGCATATATTGAGGGAGCGAGAACAGCAGGAAAAGCAGGATGAATTGGAATTGGAATTTATTTCAGAATCAGAACAACTCAAAAATCAGGAAGAATGGTTAACTAAAAATAAAGTTGAACCAATGTCCGAATTGAATTTACAATTAGAAGCAGCTATTGAGCACAACAACAACAATAAAAAACTTGATGAATATCACAAAAGTGTTGAAAAGCTTAATAAACTGCAGGAGCAGCATGATAAATTTGATTCAGAGATTGAAAAAAAGCGTGAAGAAAGAACAGTAATTGTTGCAGCAAATCCACTTCCTGTTTCTGGATTAACATTTGATCTTGATCAGCTTTATTTAAATGGCATACCATTCACTGAAGATGAAGTTAGTACATCGCAAATCATGGAAACATGTGTACGTTTAATGATTGCAAAGAATCCATCATGCAAAATGTTTAAAATAGGCCGAGGTGAATCATTGGGTGCAGAAAAATTTAAAGCAATCGTTGATTTTGCAAGAAAAGAAGGTTTTCAAGGATTTGTTGAAGAAGTTGTAAGAGGTCAGAAGGAATTAAACGTTTTTGAATATACAGAAGAAATAGAAGATGAATCATAAATTATATCTTTCTGGTGTAATTACTAATGATGCAAAGTTAAAAACATATGAGGCTGGTGAATATGCGGCGTTTTTAAAGGACAATAAGGGCAAAAGGTTCACAATGGTACTAGATGCAATAGATATTGAAAAAAAACGGGCTTATTTGGCTTATTATTGGGCTGTAATCATACCGCGAATATATGAAGGATATAAAAATACAGGTGTTTCAACAACAAAAGCAGATACTGAAAGAAAAATGCGCGTTATTTGCCAACTTTATCATGAAACACCAAAAGATGATCATTCTGGCTATGAAAAAAGGTTACTTTCAGTCAGTGAATTGAATGATGTTGAATTGTATGAATATGCATTTCGATTAAAGATTATATCAAACGAATTTTTAAATGTGGATTTTGATGATCCAATTACTTACTAATAAATTTTAAAAAATGGCAAAAAAAAGCATTGACAATGGACCCGGCTTAGGGCATTTTACTGTTCAGAAAATCAACAAACAGACTAATGGAGGATTGCACATTGAACACACCTCAGTTTATCCAATGGGTGATGATCAATTTGATGATGAAAACGATAAAAAAACATCATCAAGGGCACCAATAGATGAATTTAAAAAGGAATTGAATTCACTAAGTGTGTATGTTGCAAAGATCCTGAATTACTCTAGTATTTTGAACATTTCATCAGACACGAAACTGAAGACAACACCACAACAATCAAAATACATTACATCTTTATGGAATGACTACGTGAATAAAATCACTATTAATGGCGTGAAGATTTGGATGGCAGGAATGATGGTCACATCATGTGAAATTAATTATTCAATTATTGGTTTAAGCAGTCAGAGCATGGACCATAAAACCTATAAAATTGATGTTGCTGAGGGTTGTGATTTTGTTCATAAATTTGAAGATGAATTACGTGATTCATTGCAAAAATTGGTTGTTTACTCATATGACTATGTTCATAAAAGAGTAGGTGCACAATTACAAGTAATAGAATAATGTACCCAATTTTAATAAATACCAAGTCCGATTACAACCTTGTGTTGGGCTTGGGTTTTTCTCCATTAAATGATTGGCAAAGATTCAAGATCGATATTTTATTAAGGATTGAATTACAACGTGCAATATTTGGTCATACAATCTTAGGACCCGGTAACATTCCACAGGCAAATCAACGCTTTTATCATTTTTGTTGGGAACATTCAATAGTAAAATGCTGTGAAGAATGCCAATTACCATTGAGTGAATATAGTGCTGTTTTTATTTCTCATATACTAAGCCGTGCAGGTTATCCAGAAATGGCACATGATCCACGCAATCACAATTTATTATGTGGAACATGTCACCATAAATGGGAAAAAGACAACAACAGCAGGTCATTAATGAAGATTAGGAAAAAGAATAATAGAATCATAAGACTTTTAAATGCAGATTATAAAACCATCTAAAAAAAGAAATCATGCAAACATTTTCAAAAAAACCGGATCCGGATAGAAATGATCATTTCAAAGCAATCACTGTTAAACAACCATTTGCTGATGCTTTGATTGATGGTATGCGTATCGTATTGCGAGAAAAACCAACAGAATTCAGAGGTGTTGTTGTTGTCTGCAGCTCATATGATGTAATGCCTGGAATTATAGGATCAAAACATTACAAATTAGGAAGAACGATTTGTGTTGTCGAAATTAAAGATTGTGTAAAAGTCTCAGATATGAGCCCATCAGATTGGCGCAAGCATTCAAAACTTTCACTTTCTGATAAAACAAAATATAAGCATACATATGCATTAATAATTGATTATCATCGTGCATTGGTCAATATACCTGTTTTGGAAAAAAAAGGCATTTGGAACCTAACAGTCAAAAAAGGATCTTTAATATGCATTGAATCAATCGAAAATGAAAAATACTTTCCAATTAGCACTTGGACTTTGATTAGTGTTTCAACTTTAATTATATTGATGATAATTTTGATATTAACAATATAACCCTAAGTCATGCAATACGAAAAAATCATTATCAGAAAGGACAATACAAAAATTAGAATTATTGTAAAAATCAATGAAACAGCTAAAAAGATTAGTTTGCTTCATATGGTTAGAGTAAGAACAAAAAAGGGCTGGAATAAGCCAAAAACCAACATTGTGTCCGATAATGAAATTTTACAAGCAAGAAAAGAAGCAAAAGAATTTTTAAAACTTAAATCCAAACCTCATGAATGTGATAATAGTAAAATGCACAAAGAAAAAGTATTGGTATCATAAATATATTGGTCATACATTTCAAATAAAATCAGACATGAAAGAAGGTAAATTTGAAGTAGTAAACAATGAACAGTCTAATGATGCGCTTTTAATAGATCCATCTGATTGCACATTGAAAGATGATTAATATTAAAACATGTTGAATAACATATGATTGAATGGTGTATTTATGGATACACCATTTTATTTTTGTATAAACTTAATATATAAAAAATGGCAGTTCATATTTTAAAAATAATGCCGGAGTACTATGTTGAAATCGAAGCTGGCAATAAATCTTTTGAATTAATAAAAAATGATCGTGATTTTAAAGTTGATGATGTAGTAATAATGGAGGTTGTCAAAGATGGCACACCTACCAATGAAAAGACAGCGCCAAGGATAATAACTTATGTATTCAAAGGTGGTAAGTTTGGTTTGTCATCTGATTATTGCATTTTTGAAACAAAGCCAATCGGATCCATAACAAAACCACAACCAATCTTACCTGAAATTGACCTTGCTTTTTCACAACAAGCAATTGGAAATTGTGAATTCATTACCATTGCCAAAGAAAAGGGCTTTGATCCTGAAGATGATGTGACAATTACATTGTTTTCGATGATCTTTTTTGAAGGTTATCAAATGGCAAAATCAATTGTTGATAAACTAACCAAATAACCATGGCTTTGATCGTAAGAAAAGGTGATTATTTGAAATATGAATTAAAAAGACCTGATTTTGATAATATTTCAGTGAATTCAATAACACCACCGGATGATGCACCTGAAGATGATGTTGTAATTGTAGATGTAGAAGTTTTACAAACAGATGGTTATTCATCATTGATAATATTTTACAATCCTTATACAGGTCAGAAAAACAACAGGGCCATTTCAAATTCAAGACTAAAATAATGGAAGAAAAGAAATTATATTGCAATGATGGTAAAATTTGCAAACACTTTTTATTTGCTAAAGGAATAAAAGGCAATATAGATCATTTGTTGTGTAAAAAATATAGATTAGTACCAAAAGGCAAACAACCAAAAGAAAGAGTGCAAATCTGTATTGATAAAAATAGCTTTGAAGTATTAGAGATTAAAGGGGATTTATTTTAACGTAAAAATTTATGATGCGGCTACACTTAGAACTTATAGAAAGTAAATAGAAAATTATAACCAAATAAAACATTAGCGATGGATAGCATTACATTAACAAGACAACAAATTTTAGATTGGATTAAGGAAAATAATGATAGTATCGAAGAGAATAAGGAGAACGCCAGAGCAGACAAAAGCGAGAATGATAGTGAAGGTTGGCAATTTTATATGGACGATAATAAAAAATTACATGGAGAAAACGACGCCCTACGACAGCTTTTGAATATGATGGATACGAGCGATGGCAAGAAGCAACAAGAAAACATAAGTAGCTGCATTATAAATAGTGTTAGCCACTGTGCCTTTCAATTATGCCCGAAATGTAACGGACAGGGTACAATGAGTAAGCCGCCCCATATACCTGGCGATGTTAATGAATGGACTAGTAGCCAAACTTCTTTTACTTGCGATGTTTGCAACGGAGAAAAAATACTCAAAACGCATAGTGGGTAACGACCTGTGTATGTTGCTGTATTTTGTTTTTCACAAAATATGCAATATTACACTTTGTTATACCCCGTTTTTGTGTGTTGGCAAAAATAATTTACAGAAAAGTGTATTTTTATTTGGTAGTTAATACAGAAAGCTGTATATTTGATGTATAGAAATTTAATAAACAGAAATTATGACAGCTTTAGAAAACATCACAAACCAAATGAAAACTTTAGAGGTAGAAATTGCAAGACAACAAGCTTACATTGCAAAACACGGAGATTCAAATAACGCTGGCGAATACGATGAGCAATGGGAACAATACAAAGAAGAAGCTCAATACAACCTAAACAAATGGGATGCAATGAAACAAATGAGAGATGGACTCAAAAACTAACGAAGAAATAATAAAACGCCACGCACCTGATTGGGTGCAGTGGCACGACCATTGTAAAAAACAAGTATTAGAAGCTATGGCAGAGAAAGACAAAGGAATAATTAATTGGCACGAATTAAGTAGAAAATTATCTGGTAATGGTCAAAATATTCGACCAAATAAAATACCCCAAAAATACGAACGAAAAGTAAAAAGATTACTGCTACTGTTGAAGTTGTGGGAGCGTTGGGCTAATGGGGTATAATGGCTACAGGTATGGTTAGTTGCCTGTTGAATAACCCACTAACTTTAAAACAATAGTAAAAACTTAAAAATAGCGAGCGATGGAAAGTATAGCAATAGACGTGCTTAGAGATAAGTTAATAGAAATTGACAAAGGCTTAGATGGCTGTAATAAACATGGAGACTCCTTTAAAATGTTAAGACATATTAGAACAGAATTAAATAGCGCCATAACTATACTAGAAAGGTGTGGTGGGAAAATGACAAAACAAGAATTTGGGCAATTAACTATACCTGATGTTATGCTTTTGCGCTGTTATGTGTGTGATGGTGTAGGGTTAATGCCTCATGACCATATGCTAGGGTGTAATTGTTGTGGCGGCAAGGGGCAGCGTAAAGTATAACGGTTTAGGTAAGTTGCCGTTGCTTGTTGAATAACCTACCAAAGATAATGCGAGATATAAACTTCAAATAAAATTTTTATGGCCAGAATTATAGAAATATTGCAAAAAGAATACGGCAGATTGGAATATGCAATGAAATTAGGTAAAAGCATTGGAAAAGAAAATGCACCTGAATACAAACAACTTGAAATTGAGCTTAAAGAAACAGGTGAAGCAATAAAAATTTTACGCACGAATGCCGATACGGGAGAAAAGCAATGCAATTTACCTGTTGTTGTATGCAGTACTTGGTTATTCTTCTACGAAGGCGAGAAAGATAAACCACAATTTAAAGTACAGGCAAACACACAATGGGAAGCCTACCAAATAGCAGCTGAAACTTATGGCCCGCAAGTTGAAGACATGATGTATTGTATGATTTAGTATTGCATACAACTAGCTCTTACATACTAACGTTTTAAAAGTGTAATAATCAATAATATAAAACAGTGTTTATGTGCAAAGTTAAATTATTTGAACAGCAATTAAGATTGAATAAGTCAGAACAAACAGTAAAGAATTACACTAAGCAATTTAAACTGTTTGTTGATTACTTCAAAAGTCAAGACATCAGGTATTTATCAGACCAATCCATTAAAGAATATATTCTTTTCTTACATACTATATATGGATATTCTGCAATTGTTCATGCTATTTCTGCAATCAAGTTTTATTACAAGCATTTAAACAGTAGGAAAAGACAATTAAATCTTCCATTACCAGCTAAACCAAAAATAGTGCCGGCTGTATTAAGCATCGATGAAGTAAAAAGAATGATCAAGTACACTATGAACTTAAAACACAAAGCAATTATTGAAACAATGTTTTGTCATGGTTTACGTAGATCTGAATTAATCAATCTTAAAATAACAGATATTGATTCAGCAAATATGGAACTGAAGGTTATTCAATCGAAAGGTTTGAAAGATCGAAATATCCCATTATCAAGATCTTGTTTGAAAACATTAAGGGATTATTACAAGGCATTCAGGCCAAAAGAATACATGTTTAATGGTCAATCTTCAAAACAATATTCAACCACTTCACTTTGTAACGTAATTAAACAAGCCGCAAAAAGAGCAAGTATAAATAAAAACGTTCACCCACATACACTAAGGCATTCATTCGCTACTTACTTAGTTTCTATTGATAAAAGTTTGGCAAAAATAAGTGATTGGATGGGACACAGTAACACAAAAACAACTGAAATATATTGCCACATAGTACATGAAGATAATCCAGTTAATTTAGTCGCATAAATATAGGAGGAACAAAAGATGAATGAAAAAGTATTATTATTCGTATGGGGTGCTTCATCGGCATCTGTATTGTGGGGTTTACTCTTTTTATTGTGGTATAAGGCCAATTTAACTGCAAGAAAAAGAATGTCTGAAATGATAAAGTTCAGCTCTAATTTCACAGAAGCTTCAAACAAGGCTGTTGAGACAATGAAAGATCTTCAAACATCATTTAGTGATATTTCAAAACTTCCTGAAGCACCTAAAGTGATTAATATATTTCATTCGAAGCCTTCAAAGGTTGCGCTATCATTCACCACTAAACAATGTGTTAAGATAACAACAAAAGAACAATTCAATAAAATCCGTTATTTAATAGGAGCTGATGAAATAACAGATTCTTTGGTTGATATTCTTTATTTGGAACATAGGAAAGATAAAATACGATTCTCATTTACACCACTCAATTCAATAACTGGTGATAAATACGAAGTTGTATCATTTGAAAAAGCAGTTGTTTATGAATAGATTGGTGCCTTTTAGTAATGGTAATGAGTTTTTAACATGGAAAAACAGGAATTGTGATAAATGCCATAAGTATGAAAACACATCAACATCATACAAAACTGCAAATTGTCCTGCAGCGTTTGATATTGACATGGGGTCTATATGTGGATCAATCCGATATAGAACAGCAATTGATATTGGTCATTCAGGAATAACTGGTGATTTTGTGAACTTGAATGATAAGTGTAAAATGAAAAAATAATGTTCAATATTAAAAGAACCGGTGATGATTGCGGATTCAATACGTGTTATGGATGTATCTTCAACACCATTGGTTTTTGTAGGGAACAAATAATAATGAAACATGGCAAAAAAGAGCAGCGACCAAAAGCAAAAAGAGCTTCAAAAACAAATTGATGAAGCTAAAAAGAAGTACATCAATTGGTATGATGTAGTCTATAAGAAATCGAAACCAATTTCACGTTGATGGATTTTGAAAGCCTTCCATATAACATTCAATTACTAAGCTATAAGAATGACGCAAAGCATCATTATCAAAAGCTTTATAAAAAAGGTATTCGTAAAGGCATGAAAAAACAATTTGCAATTCAACGTTCTGCATCATGGATAAACAAACAATTTGGAAGAACAATTGATTGGTCAACTATGAATGGGCTTAACATTGAAGATTGCAAAAGAATTATTGAATTGATTAAACCATATATAAAGGCTTATAAATAACCAGATGAACAAAACCATTTTGAGTAGGTGTGTTTTTGTGAATGGTTCCAGGTGTATTGTGAAAGCTTTACACCTGTTTTTGTTTTTTTTAAATAAATAATAAAAAATAAATACGAATATGCTTGTGATGTTTTAAAAAAGTACTACATTTGCTGATGTAATAATGAAACAAAAAAACACAATCATGGCTTATATCGCAGCAACAGAAGCAAAAGAGATTAGAAATAACATTAAAAAACAATTCACTGCAAAAGAAGGTTGGAAATTTTCAATCCGCGTTCGTCATCATTCATGTTTAGATATCACAATACTAACTGCACCTTTTGATATGAATTCAGAAGACAATGCAGAGAAGGCAAGTAAAGTGAAACAACAATTGGATACTTTAGGAAAAGGAAATGATTGGTTTGATAAGTCTGATTCAATGACTGATTATTTTCATGTAAAGCATTATGTGTCTGTAACCGTTGGATCATGGGATAAAGAATTTGTTGTTGTTGAGCCCAAAGCAAAAAAAGCTGAAAAGCTAGTTGAAGCACCTGTTGAAGCAATTGATTATTCAACGATTGATGATCAATCATTAGCTAACACATATCAACCAATTGAAGCACATGAAGAAGTAGTTATTGAAGTTGAAGCATGTGTTGAAGATTCACAAAGTGATTATTGGGCTGTATTGGATCAGCCAAAACAAGAAAAAGAAATCGTTGAAGCTAAACAGGCGCCGGTTGAATATGAAAAGAATCTTGAAATCATTGAAACAATCATCCGTGAAGATTCAAACAGTTTAAGCCAGGTAATAATTCAACTTTATAAAGGATTAACACACATTGGTTCATTCAGAACAGAACATGCAGCAAAAAAGATTGCTTCATATATGGGAACAGGGATGTATAATTTGATTTGTCGGGATGGATTTAAATTTCATTCATCTTTTAGGGTTGCTACTTCTTAGCGGCCCATCTATAAACAATTATTTAATCATATAAAACACTTATCATGTCGAAACAAACCTATCAACAAGCAGTTGAAAAAGTAGTTAACTTTTGGATTGAAAAAAGTTTTAAAACATTATTTAATCAAAACAATGGGGATGACACACCAAGTGGTGGTGTAACTTTTGCTTTAATGAATCTTGTTTCATCTTCTGTAATGGAATCAGTTAATGATGAAAAGATTGAAAAGTTTAAAACTTTCTTAACACAATCTTTATTGGAAATAGAACATCAGCACAGAGGTAATGCAACGCTTTATAATGATTATCATCCTGAACCATTATTGGCGAAAGCTGCAGAACATGCAGAAATAGACACTGCATGTTTCCCTTGTAAAACCTGCAGTTGGATTGATGAAAACAATGTTGCAACTGCATCATATCAGTATGGCGGTTCAATTCAAACACTTTAAGCTATGAAACAAGGAATAAGCATTGAATTAAATAACGTGAATTCAATATTTGAAGAAGCAATAGAACATGGTATTCTTTCTTCGGTTGAAAATGATGAAAACTATGTTGGCATGTTTATGTACATGTACACGAAAGATGAGACAGGCACCCATTTTTTCAAGCACAAAGAAACTAGAAAATATGGATTTGATAAATCATCAATAATTGATGCATGTAAAACATGTTAGGATATTTAACCCAACACGTGTTGATTATGAATTAATACCATTAAACAAATGAGAAAAATATTATTCAGAGGTAAGGACCTTGAAACCGGAGAATGGAGGTTTGGAAATTTAATACTAACCAATAAAGGCAAAGATGCATCCATTGGTGCTCAATATCCAGATTTGGAAACATCTGCATTTTTCACTTATGATGTAGATCCAGAAACCGTTTGTCAATCAACAGAAATGTATGATGGCACAAAATGGGATGATTTAACATCTTCTGAACAGTCTGATGAAAGTTTTGAATGTTGTGGTGGTGATCATTATGCAGGTATAAGAACGGCTGAAATACATTGGAATGGTAGATTGATTTTTGATGGTGACATTGTAAAGGTTTCAAGCAGTTGTGCATGTATGGCTGAAAAAGGAATTTTTATTGTGAAAATAATGATAGAACATGATTTTGCTGGTTTTGCTCTAGTGTCTGATTATAAACAAAACTATGAAACATATCCAATGTGTGGTTGTGATCAATCCCACTATAAAAAAATTGGTAATATATTTGATAATCCTGATATACTAAACAATCATGAATTGGACTGAATTAAAAGAATTTTGTAATTCATTAGATGAAGCGCAATTAAAAAAGAAGGTCATACTATGGAGAGAAGATGAAGCTATTTCTGATATTGATTCCATGAAGCTTGAAGAAGATCATTATATTAATCCAGATATGCATGAAGAAGGTTGTTATCCAGAAAGCGAAGCATTGGAACCAATTGATCAATTGAAAAAGGTTTATAAAAAGGGTGATCCAATACTTTGGGAAATATTTTAAATAGTTTAGAAAATGAAAAAGACAGTCAAACGTGACTAACTCCACGCTATTATTAATCTTAATAATGGAAAGATTCAGAACCTTCTGTGGAGCTGTGGCCCTGATGCAATGCATTGGGGCTTTTTTGTATTTCATAATCAAAAAGTTGTAAATTTGATGCATGTCAAGAAATATAATTAATATCAATTCAGATGATTTTGTTTTACTTGCCAACAGGCTTGAAAGAATAGGACGCGCTGAACTTCCTGTTGTTGTTAGGAGCACATTAAATGAAATGGCATTTAAAATGAAAGGTTCAGGTGGCAAACGTGGTCAAATAGACAAAAGAGCAGAACAAGATTTTGACTATAGAAGAAACAGAACACTATTTAAAGTTCTAACAGGTGTTGATAAGGCCAAAGGATTAGACATTGGAAAAATGAAATCAGAATCAGGTATTATTGAAAAATCTGGATTAACTAAAGTTGCTGAAGGATTAGCAGACCAACAAACAGGAGGGACAACACCACAAAAGGCAACACCATTGACAGGATCAAGGACCGGGCGCAGCGTTTCAAAACGTGTAAGAAAACCATCAAGACTTCAAAATCTTAATTCCATGGATTTAAGGCATAGAAGGAAAGGACGTTTTATTGCTTCAGCTGACAGGGCATTTGTAACAAATAGAACTGTTATAATATCAGGCAGGGGTGGAACTGGTATTGTTGCCAGGATAAGAAGAATCAACAGATCCGAACGCGGAAAAGTAAAAATAAGAATGGATTGGTTGTATAGGCTTAATGATAATGGTCAGGTTGCGTTGAAAACAAAAAGACCATTTGTTAACAGAGCAGCCCAGGAAGTAATGAAATCAATGCCAAATGAATTTATAAGACAAGCAAACAAACGCATACAAAAAGCAATGAAAAAATGAAAAAGATATTCCAAACAGTAATTGATAAAACAAAAGGGAATTGCACACAAGCTGCAATTGCATCATTATTTGAATTAGAACTAAATGATGTTCCAAACTTTATTGAAATGGAAAATTCAAAATGGTATTTAGAATTTATGGCATTCTTCGTAGAGCAAGGATACAATACCCCAACACCATTTAATATAAATTCACACAGTTTTTCAAAAGAAGAAAAATTAAGAATATTAAAACATGATCAAGGGGTTAAAGGTTATTTTTATGCATCAGTACCTAGCCAAACTTACAAAGGAGTAACCCACGCAGTTATAATTGATCAAGAAATGAATGTTGTACACGATCCAAATCCAAATCAACTTGCACTAAAATTGAAGCCTGAAGACATATTGGAAGTTGATGTAATAAAGGATGATTGGCACATAAATACTGAAGGTGAATTTATAATCGAAAATAGATAATCATGAGTTGGTTGGATAGAATAAACAACATTAAGTTGAAAGTTGTAACAGGTGATGGTTCAGAATTCACACCACTTTACAAAAATGCATCCAGGAATAGAGACATGAATGCAAGTGTATTTAATTTCAATGAAATTGAAGGGTCATTGGTAAGAAGGGGCAAAGCATCATCAATGGTTTATCCTTTTGAATTCCACTTTACAGGTGATGATCATATTGAAGAATCAGAAAGATTTAACAAAGCATCATTAGACACTAGACCATGGACCATGACACATACAGTATATGGTGATATATTGGTTCAGCCCGCAAAATTAAACTTTGATGATTCAAAACAGAATGATACGATTGTCACCGGTGAATTATTTGAAACAATACGTGATTCTTTTCCTGATTCATCAATTGATGTTAAGTCAGCAGTTTTGAAAGCTGTTGAAATATCCATTGATAACATGGTTGAAAACTTCGGAACAATTGAAGCTGTAACACCTGCACTTGTTTCAAAAGCAGCAATTACAACAAATCAGATAACACAGAAGTACAAATTGGCAGCAATAACTGATATTGATTTGCAGACCGTTCAAAACAAATCAAATGAAGCATTGGCCGCACTAAACAATATTACACAGGATCCATTAACATACATGCGTAAATTGGCAGAATTAGCACGCACGCCGGCAAAGTTCTATGCACGTGTACAAGATCGGATTGTAACATTGGACGAAGCCTATCAAGATTATAAATTAGCAATTGGTGCAGAATCTACAGTGCAGAATAAATTATTGTTTGAATCGGTTACAGGTGTTTTAATATCTGCTATAGCTGAAACTTCAGTTGTCGAAACACAAGAAATTGCAGATGATCAATTCATTGAAGACAATACTATTGTGGATTACAGTACAAGGTCAGATGTTTTAAATGTTGCTGATTCAGTGAAAAACAGTTTGGATGATTATACAAACACACTTGGAAGCTTTCAAAGTGATGTAGATGCAACGCCGGACAGCTATACGCCAAAACAAAAATCATTGAATTCAGCAAAAGATGCAGTTAACAAATCAACCGGGCAATTATTACAGATAGCAGTTCAAACAAAACAGGAAAGAAAATACACTATTCAATATCCAATTGGACTTGTAATGCTAGTGCATAGATTATTGGGAACAACGGATGATCAAACAATCAGAGATTTTGCAGAAAACAATCAAATAACAATGGATGAGTGGTTGCAATTACCACCGTCACGTGAAGTAATTTATTTTTTATGATTGAACTAAAAGTAAATGGAAAGGATTTTAAGCACTTCAGCGGTGTTGATGTTAATCTAGGTATTAACACAATTGCATCAACATTTAACTTTAGTGGCGTATTCAATATCGATGATTCGACATTAAAAAGCACATTCAAACCATTATCATATAATTCATGTGAAATTTGGATTGTAGACCAGGACAAAGGAATCAGAGAAAAGATAATAACAGGTACAATATTAAATCCTGCATTATCAACACAAAGAAAAATTAAACTGACAGGTTTATCCGGATACTCAAAAACAGGCGTATTGGAAGATTCAACGATACCACAAGAACTATATCCATTGCAGTTTGATGGGTTGGGATTGGATGCAATTACAAAAAAGATTTGTGATTACTTTGGTATTCAACTATTCATCTTTGACAATGCAAAAGCAGATGCAGCAAAAGTGTTTGAAAAAACAAAAGCAGAACCAGGTGAAACGGTTAAGGCATTTTTATCTAAAATAGCAAGGGATAGAAATATCACAATATCACATGATAACTTGGGCCGTTTGTTATTGTACAGGATATTGAACCAAACACCACCAAAGATAAAAATCAATGAAAATGATTTTGGTGTTAATAGAATTTCATTTACTCCAAATGCACAGGCAATGCATTCAAGTATAACAGTAATAAAACAAGCATCAACAAAAGATCAGAACGAAGGAAAAGCAACAGTTGAAAGCCCATTTGTTAAAGGCATAAAAAGACCATTAACAAAAATGTTATCACATGGATCAGGAACTGATACGGTAAAGGCTGCAAATGCAATCGCAAGTTCAGAAGCAAAAAACCTTCCAATCACAATAGAGCTCGAAGGGTGGACATTCCAAAACAAAATTGTTAGAGCCGGGTTTTACATTGAATTAACCGCACCATCAATTTTTATTCAAACAACAAAGCTTGTATTGGAAAAGGTCAACTACAAAGCAGATCCGAAAAAGGGAAAAACATTAACATTAACTGCAGTATTACCTTGTGTGTACACTGGTGAATTACCTGCAAAAAATCCATTCGTATGAAACTATCATGGATTAACAGTACTTCTTTAAAAGAAGGATACAGGATGATAAAATCAAGCATAACAAAAGGTCTTGTAAATACCACAAAGGTGTCACATCCATTTGGCTTTGATTCAAATCCTACTGAAAACTACATGGCTATCATTGCAGAAACACAAAGCAATGATGAACCTGTAATTGTTGGATATTTAAACCCACGTGCAATTGAAGCCTTATCACCTGGTGATTCTGCACTATACTCAACAGATGCCAATGGAAATATTATTGCATCAATCGTAATGCGGAATAATGGCACTGCAGAACTATTGGGAACAGGTGATAATGCAGTCAGATTTGCACCGCTTGATTCAGGATTACAAGACTTTAAAACTGGCATACAGCAAGAACTAACTAAAATTCAAGTGGCAATTGCAGGTGTGGGTGGGGCCTATACACCTGGAACATTAACGGTTGATATTAATGGGGCAAAGATTGATGAAATAAAGACAACACCAGAGCCAACAGAAGAAGAATAAATCAAGTCATTATAACCATGAGATAAAAAGGTGTAATTATATAATATATAAATTACACCTTTTTGTTTCTTCAATAATTAATAATTTATACATTTGCTGGAAACAATATAGACTATGTTATCAAATGCTATTATTATTCAACCAGTGACAGACCCGTTTAATGTTGATTTGTATTCAAATTTAAAATTGACTTGCGATATAATGGGATGGTCCTATCATTATTTGAAAAGACAAAAACTACCATTTAGATACAAGGAATATTATATACAAAAACAAACAGTGCAAAAAATAAAATAAGGAGGCTAACTATGATTAATGCAATACTAAATTTCTTAATGAATATGTACGGCTACATAAGATCGTTGTGCATAATGATTTTAATACCCGAAAAGAGCCGTTTATTTTATGGATGGAAGTGTATGTACTATGCAAAGAGATATGCAGCCAAACGGCACAAGAATTGGTCAGATCAATATGATCAGAAAGGAAAGCATCAAGGCGTGTTTGATCTTACAGCAGATGGTGATGATAACAAAACATTCATGGTGTTGTCTGCACTTGAAATCAAGTACTATAAGAAGCGCAAGATGATACACAACCAGCAGTCATTTAATAAGATATTCAAGCGCGAAAGCATATGGAATACATTGAATCAGTGACGCGCGCGCGGCCCATATATAACCCTCTTATGATGGCGAAGCCATTAATTTTTTTTAAAAAGCAGGGGGATCAAGTGCGTAGGTACTCCTGAGAGCGTGCATTATAGCGTAGTATGTTGCGAAT
>Ga0070728_10000969_pt1 | contig 47941 bp, 42 predicted proteins | sample tdDd471_FD_66723 | JGI IMG/M metagenome (GOLD analysis project Ga0070728, IMG submission 66723) | Marine sediment microbial communities from the Atlantic coast under amendment with organic carbon and nitrate - tdDd47.1 | ecosystem: Environmental > Aquatic > Marine > Coastal > Sediment | place... | reverse complement strand
GCGGCGGCTGTACTCGCGCACCGGCGACGACATCGGGGCGGCGTTCCCGGACGTGCTCGACCACGTGACCTTCGAGGCGGTGCTGGACGGCGAGCTGCTGGTGGTCGTGGACGGCGAGGTGCGGCCGTTCAACGAGTTGCAGCAGCGCCTGAACCGCAAGACCGTGACCGGCGCGATGTTGCGCAAGTACCCGGCCTTCGTGCGCCTGTACGACATCCTGTTCGAGGGCGCGGAGGACCTGCGCGACCTGCCGCTGGTCGAGCGCCGGGCCCGGCTGGAGGCGTTCCACGCCCGCACGACGCCCGGGCGCATGGACCTGTCGGCGATCGTCGAGTTCGCCGGCCGCGACGAGCTGGAGGGGCTGCGGGCCGGCGCCCGCGACACCGCGACCGAGGGGCTGATGCTGAAGCGCCGGGACGCGCCCTACGTCGCGGGCCGGCCGAAGGGGCTCTGGTACAAGTGGAAGCGCGGGCCGCTGACCGTCGACGCCGTGCTGATGTACGCCCAGCGCGGCCACGGCAAGCGCAGCTCGTTCTACTCGGACTACACCTTCGGCGCCTGGCGCGAGCATCCGGAGACCGGCGCGCCCGAGCTGGTACCGGTCGGCAAGGCGTATTTCGGCTTCACCGACGACGAGCTGAAGCTGCTCGACAAGTGGGTGCGCGACCACACCGTGAACCGGTTCGGCCCGGTGCGCGAGGTGACCCGCGAGCTGGTGTTCGAGGTGGCGTTCGACAGCATCCACCGCTCGCCGCGCCACAAATCCGGCGTCGCCATGCGGTTCCCGCGGATCTCCCGGATCCGCTGGGACAAACCGGCCGCCGACGCCGACCGGCTGGAGACGCTGGAGAAATTGATCGGGTAGCCCGGTCCGTGCGGAAGGGACCCGTGTCGAGGGGCGGGCTAGGATGCCCGAGCGACCGCATTGATAGTGGAGTCGGCATTCGGCCCGGTGTCGATCGACAACTCATGGCGTGTCGGTATTGCCGTCCGGGCCACTTATGGGGGTGGCCTGGGGCCGATGAATCTGCGATCTTTCCCCGCATCCGTCGCGCGAACTGTTGGCCGGGCGGACCAATTGCAGGAGCTGAACGTGACGAAGCCGGATCTCGAGGTCGGTAGCTCGATATCGGCCAACCGGGGGCGCTGGTCGTTCGGCGGCGAAGTCGCCCAGACCTTCGTGCCGCACATCACGCAGTCGGTTCCGTTGTACGAGAAGGGACATGAGATCGTCTGCGATCTCAGCGACTTCTTCCTGCGCTCCGACAGCCGCTGCTACGAGCTGGGCACCTCGACCGGGGAGCTGATGGGGAAGCTGGCCTCCCACCATCGTGGCCTGCAGGGCGTCAGCTTCATCGGCGTGGACAACGAGCAGCCGATGATTGAGGCGGCGAAGCAGAGTCTGGCGGGAGATCCGCGTATCGACCTGCGGGTCGACGATATCGTCTTCATGGACTTTGAACCGGCAGATCTGATTATTTCCTACTACACGGTCCAGTTTATTCACCCGAAGTTCCGGCAGGACCTGATCGACCGCATCTACCGGGCCCTGAACTGGGGTGGGGGCTTCCTGATCTTCGAGAAGGTCCGGGGACCGGACGCCCGTTTCCAGGACATCCAGACGACCCTGTACAACAAGTTCAAGCGCAATCAGGGGTTCTCGGACTCCGAGATCCTGAACAAGAGCTTCTCGCTGTCGGGCGTCCTGGAGCCGTTCAGTTCCCGGGCGAACCTGGAGATGTTCGAGCGTGCCGGCTTCAGTGACGTCATGCCGGTGTTCCGGTGGCTCTGCTTCGAGGGCTATCTCTGCATCCGCTGAGGATCAGAGCGGCCGCACGATCCACAATTCCCGGCCGCGGGATTTCGGGTAGCGGGCCGCGAACTCTGCCCATTCCGAGATCTCCTCGATCTCGAATCCCAGCTTTCTGAGGTGATCCTTCAGCCAGGGCAAGGAGATCGGCTCGCCGTCCTGGTGCGCGATCGCATCCGCGTCGGACCACTGCAGGTCCGATTTCCCGTCCACTTCGATCACGTGGATGCGCGGGCCGGGCATCAGGTACTTCAGGTTCTGGATCACGTTGTTGAAGTGGTAGACGAGCCCCAGCGACAGGCAGATATCGGTGCTCTCCAGCAGCTTGCGATGCTGGAGCCGAAGATACTGGCGGACGATCCGTACACGGTCGCCCACGCCCGCCATCTCCGCGAATGCCCGTGCCCGGATGCCGAACAGGGGGTCCGGTTCCATGTACGTCACGGCGGCGCCGGCCTGGGCTGCGCGGATCGCGAAGTATCCGTCGGCCCCACCGATATCGACCGCGGTCTGACCGTCGATATCCCCAAGCCGCCCGAAGATCAGATCGCCGAGATAGATGTTGAAGGAGGGATCCTCGACGGGCGAGTTCTCCATGATTCCGCCGACGTCGAAGGTGGAGATGCCGTCGGCCAGGGCAATGTTGTGGCGATAGGGCTTCCCGTAGGACAGGAGCGTGCCGGCCATGAGGCGATGACGCGCGTTCCCGGGATCGATCCGATCCTCGAAAATGCTGTATGCGGCGATGGACTGCCATTCGGACAGATAGGCGGCGAACTCCGGCAGGCTGGTGGTACCGTTGTCGGTCGCCACGGGCTGATCCAGGACCGCCCGTGCTTCCTGTAGCCGGCCCGAAGTCGTCAGATACATGAAGAGCCTGTGCGCGGCCGCTCGCGACAGGGGTTGCGTCGTCTTGTGTGCGATCAGCACGTCGGCGGCCAGCGAGAACAGCTCGCACTCCGCGTAGGCATTGGCGAGCGTGCTGGCCAGTCTGGCGGCCGACGGATCGGCCTCGAAGGCGGCCTGCATCGCTGCCACGGCCCTCTCGGGGCGGCCGGAAGTCAGAAGCAGGGTGCCCAGGCGATTGGCCAGGGTGGTGTCGGTCGGAGCCAGCGTCCGGGCTCTCTCGAGCGTTTTGATCGCCCGTTCCGCTGCCGCCGGGTCTTCCTGCCAGTCTTCCCCGGCGAGCGAGGCGATGGCGGACAAGGCGCTCTTGATACCGGGGGTCCGGACCAGCATGGCCTGCATGACGCGGGTCCCGGTGTCGGAGATCGAATGCCGCCCGCAGAATGCCAGGAACGCGTCGTAGACCGCCTGTGCCGTCTCTCCATTGGCGAAGCGGGAACGGAAATTCCGAAGGACTTCGGGGCTGCCCAAGGCTTCGAGGACTGCGAGCCAGTTCACGAACAGGTCCGGTCGATCCGGATGGGCCATCGCCATCTGCCGCAGCCGAGGTTCCGCGGCTCTCAGTTGCTGAGCGTCAAAGGCCATGATCCCTCTTCCCACTGGCGAAGCGCCGAGCCCGGTCGCGTGACGTTCGCACTACCATGGCGGCAATTGCGACTTCCACCGCAATCATGAGTCCAAGAGCGAACGGGTGCCGCTGCGTCGGTCCCGTCTGCCGGACCGGCCCTGGCGGACGTTTGGGATGATGTCGGCTAGCTCTTGCCGTAGGCGTTGCGCGCCGCCCCCGCGAACGCCAGGCCGATCGCCGGCAGCAGGGCGTAGTAGACCAGCCGCGCCGCCTCGGCGACCACCTCGGGCGGCGGCGTGCCGGTCAGGCCTGCACGGTCGGCGACCAAGCCGGCGGTGGCCGAGCCGAAGGCGATGCCGAGCGCCTGGGTGGTCGGGATGACGCTGGTGACCCGGTCGCGGTCGGACTCGCCGGCGTCCTCGAAGATCCGTTTGGCGACGTGGCTCCAGGCCATGCCGATGCCGGCGCCGATCAGCGTGATGGCGGCGACCGCGGCCGGCAGCGGGCCGTCCGGGACGAACAGGGCGCAGCCGAGCATGCCGGCACCGCTGACCGCCGGGCCCGCGGCCGTCGAGAGCCTTGCCCGCATGCCGACGAAACCGGCGACGACCAGGGCGGCGGCGGTCCAGGAGATCGACTGCGCGGTCACCACGTAGCCGGTGGCCAGCGGCGGAACGCCATGCACGGTGGTCAGGAAGTAGGGGCCGTAGATCACCGTGACCGACGTGCTGAACGAGATGAAGAACACGAAGGTGACGCCGCCGCCGAGCACGGTGTTCGGTCGGAACATGCCGTGCGGGAACAGCCGTTCGTCCGCCCGCCGTTCCCACGCCACGGCGACCAGCAGCAGGGCGACCGCGACCGCGATCGTCAGAGCCGTCAGCCCTTCGCCCTGCCGGCCGGCGGACCCGACCGCCAGCGCCGCCCCACCGATCAGGGCCAGCCGCAGGGTGGGGGCGACCGAGCCGCCGGTGCGGCCACCGCGGCTGGCCGGAACCGTCCGCAGCACGGCGACATAGAGCAGGACGCACAATGGCAGCATGGCGAAGAACCCCCAACGCCACTCGCCGAGGGCGGCGAACACCCCGCCGAGCAGCGGGCCGGCGAAGGCGGCGATGCCCCAGACCCCGGAGATCACCGCGAACATCCGCGACCAGCTGGCCGACGGGAACAGGTCGCGGATCAGGCCGTGCGCACCGGCCATCAGCAACCCGGATCCCAGCCCCTGGACGGCGCGGCCGGCAAGCACGCCGGTCATGCTTGGCGACAGCGCGACCACGGCCGATCCGACGGCGAAGGCGAGCACCGCCGTGAGGACGGCGCGGCGGACCCCGAACCGTGCCCGGAGCTGGCCGGCGGCCGCCGAACTGATGATCGAAGCGACCACGTACAGGGTGGTCGCCCAATGCAGCCGCTCGAGTTCGCCGAGGTCGGCGACGATCGACGGCGCGAGGCTGGCGAACACGAACAGGTTGACGGCATACAGCGAGATGCTGAAGCAGAGCGTGACGGTCGGCAGTAGATAGTCGGGTCCCAGCAGCTGCCCCCAGCTGAGGGGGATGTCGTCCGCGTCGCTCGCCTCGGCGCCGGCCATGTCGGCGGTCCTCCTGGAGGGGTCAGGTCGGTTCTTGTTTCCGTCATCGTGATCGTGACGCCCTGGTTCCACAAGATATTTCTTGGTATAAGGGGTGACTGACCAGGAGGTGACCTTGGCCGATACGACCACCGACCGCATCCTGTTCCGCCTCAAGACCCGCGGGCCGCAGGCGATCGCCGAGCTCGGGGCCGAGTTCGGCGTCACGTCCGAAGCGGTCCGACAGCTGCTGGTGAAGGCCGAGGCCGACGGCCTGGTCACCTATGAGGACCGGCGCGAGGGGCGCGGACGGCCGAAACGGCTGTGGCGCTTGACCGAGGCCGGGCACGCCCGGTTCCCGGACCGGCACGCCGAGCTGACGGTCGGGCTGCTGGACGCCGTCCGCGAGGAGTTCGGGGAGGGCGGGTTGGACCGGCTGATCGCGCGCCGCGAGGCGGCGCAGCGGGAAACCTACCTGAAGGCGATGGCCCGGATCCGCTCGGTCGAGGGTCGGGTCAGGGTGCTGGCCGAGCTGCGCGACCGCGAGGGCTACATGGCCGAGTGGCGGCGCGAGGATGGCGGCGAGTACGTGTTGATCGAGAACCACTGCCCGATCTGCGCGGCTGCGGCGAAGTGCCAGAACCTGTGCCGATCTGAGCTGGCGATCTTCCGCGACGTGCTCGGCGAGGACGCCGCGGTCGAACGCACCGATCACGTGTTGGCCGGGGCCCGCCGCTGCGCCTATCGTGTCACCCCGATACGCGGCTGAACGAAACCACGGATAGTACCATGCGGGCGATGCACTGCCGGGCCTTCGGCCCGATCGACGATCTCGTGTTCGAGGAGGCGCCGCGCGCGCCGCTGCAGCCCGACGAGGTCCGGATCCGGGTGGCCGCCTGCGGCGTGAACTTTCCCGACGTGCTGATCGTCCAGGGCAAGTACCAGTTCAAGCCGGAGCCGCCGTTCGCCCCGGGCGGCGAGGTCTCCGGGACCGTGGCCGAGGTCGGCAGCGCCGTCGAGGGCTGGAAGGTCGGCGACCCGGTCCTCGCCACCACCCTGTGGGGCGGCTTTGCCGAGGAGGTGGTCGCCAAGGCCGACCGGCTGATGCGCCGGCCCGACACCATGGACGAGGTGACCGCGGCGGGCTTCGCGCTGACCTACGGCACCTCCTACCACGCGCTGGTGCAGCGCGCCGCGATCAAGCCGGGCGAGACCCTGCTGGTCCTGGGCGCGGCCGGCGGCGTCGGGATCTCCGCCATCCAGATCGCCAAGGCGCTGGGCGCGCGCGTGATCGCCGCCGCCAGCACGCCCGAGAAGCTGGAGATCGCCCGGGCGCAGGGCGCCGACGACCTGGTGAACTACACCGAGGACGGCTACCGCGACCGGCTGAAGGAGCTGACCGGCGGGCGAGGGATCGACGTGGTCTACGACCCGGTCGGCGGCGACCTGTTCGAGCCGTCGCTGCGCTCGATGGCCTGGAACGGCCGCTACCTGGTAGTCGGCTTCGCCAGCGGCGAGATCCCCAAGGTGCCGGCCAACCTGACCCTGCTGAAGGGCTGCGCGGTGGTCGGCGTGTTCTGGGGGCAGTTCCGGCGCACCGAGCCGGAGGTCGACGCCGAGAACTTCGGCCGGCTGTTCGATCTGCACGCCGCCGGCAAGATCAAGCCGCTGATCAGCGCCACCTATCCGCTGGCGCAGGCCAAGGAGGCGTTGCACGCCCTGGCCGAGCGGCGGGTCATCGGAAAGATCGTGCTGACGGTGTGAGGCGGCCGGCGCTCAGCCCTTGGCCGTGACCAGGGTCCACATGCCCAGCGCGTAGTGCCCCGGGATGTTGCAGTACAGGATGTAGGTCCCGGGCTTGAGGTTGATCCGGAGGGCGCCGGACTTGCCGGGATCGAGCTCCGAGACCTCGCCGAGATGGCCGGCGGCGTCCTCGTCGACCCGCAACATGTTCTTGTCGTAGGGCAGCGGCTTGGACGGGTCGCGGACCGGCGAGATCACCATCTCGTGGATGGCGTCCTTCGAGGCGTTGGTCACCTCGAAGGTGACCTCGCCGGCGGGCACGGCCTGGATGTCTGCCGTTACGCCCATCATCGCCATCTTCGAGCGTTTGCCGTGCATGGCCATGCCCATCATCATGCCGTCCCCCATCATGCCCATCGCGGCGTCGCCCTTGTCCCAGAGCTTGACGTGGACGATCGACCCGGCGGCCTGAGCCGGGCCGGCGAAGGTGGATGCCAGGACGGCGATCGAGAGTGCGGCTGCGCCGCTCTTGAATACGTTCATGATCGGTCTCTCAGCTTGCGGAACGCTGCGAATGCAGGTCGGCCAACTGGACCAGTTGAGTCTGACAAAACGCTGACGGCGAAAGCCGGCGCTCCGGTACGGCCGTGTCAGGCGGTGTCGCCGCGGCGCCCGTACAGCATGGTCACGTTGATGCGCCGGTTCAGGTAGCCGGGGCGGAACCGCAGGTCGTCGGTCCGGTGCACCAGGTCGCTGTCGAAGATGACGATCCGGTTCTGGCGGTGCGGTATCCGGTGCGCCGTCGCCCCGACCGACTCCAGGTGCCGCAGCAGGGCGTCCTCGTCGGTGTTGATCTTCGCGAAATCCCAGTCCAGCGGGGCGGAGGTGTCCCACACGATGATGCCGCCGGTCTCAGGGTCGAGGTTGGCGTCGTCGGGGGTCGTGTAGAGGTTGACGTTCACCGCCGCGCTGTCGGCGTGGATCGGCACGCCCTCGACATGCTCGGAGTGCTTGAACGCCCAGGTCTGCTGCAGCCGGTGCGGCCCGAAGATGGCGGGGAAGGCGGTCCGCACGGCCTCGCTGATCTGCACCAGCAGCGGGTTGAAGAAGCCGTCGGCCAGCATCGCCCCGACATAGCCGTTGTCGTTCGAGAACCGCCACTTGTGCCAGATCGAGCTGTCGTTCAGGAACCGGCGCAGGGCCGACAGCGCCTCGGGCGTCAGCACGTCGTCGACCACCGCCAGCTCGGCCGATCCCTCGAAGTAGCGCCGGGTGATGCCGTCGATGTCGAGGGCGGGGTTGATCACCGGCCCGGCGATCCGCTGGGCCGGGTCGACGTGCAGGATCCGCTGGTAGCTGCCGCCGAGCCGGGCGAGCTGCTGGTCCGAGAGCGCCACGCGGCCGCCGGCCGAGGCCGCTTCGACCTCGGCGAGAACCTTCCGGTAGGCATCGATCAGCCTATGGTCGGCCTGGGCCAGCGGCCCGCGGTCCGCCAGGTGCTCGATCTGCTGGAGGTCGTGGCGCAGTTTGGCGGCCGAGGTCACCCGCAACTCCGGGTCGCCCGGGTGGGCGCCGCGCGCCCGGCGCCGCAGGAAGCCGGCGTGATAGGCGGCCGCCGCCTCGTCGAGCCGGCCCTGGTCCAGCAGCAGGTTCCCGAGATTGCGCCAGGCCGCGTGCAGCTCCGGAGCCTGCGCGACGACGGTGCGGTAGGACGCCTCGGCGCCGGCGAGGTCGCCGGTCGCCTTCTGGGCGATCGCCTTGTTGTAGAGGATATCGGTGCGGCCGGGAGCGGCGCGCAGCAGGGTGTCGAACAGCGGCAATGCCCGCCCCGGATCGGAGCCCTGGGCCCGGGCCATGGCCGCCGCCAGCATGGCATCGCCGTCGCCCGGCGCATCGTGCAGACGTCGCTCGAACGAGACCGCCGCCTCGTCGTGGCGACCGGCGGCCATCAGGATGTGGCCCTTCAGGAGGACGAGCGACCGATCGCCCGGCCAGCGGGCCAGCCCGATGGCGACCGTGTTCAGAGCCTCGTCGCGCTGGCCGAGATGCTGGAGCGCCTGGGCGAGCGCGAGATACCCCGGCGGGTCGCCGCCGCTCTGCACCAGCGCCGCGGCGCGGTCGCGCGCGGTCTCGAACTGACCGGCGCGCAACAGGGCCTGGACGCCCCCCAGGGAAGAATTCGACACGGTCGGCTGCATGAAACCCGCACGCTCCACTGCCCGGGTCCGTCGACCGGGTCGTCGCGACAACACTCCACATCGATGAGGTGGGCGCGCGGCCGGCCCCGCTCAATGGGGCGAAACCGCGCGGCCGCGAATTTCTTTGACGTGGCGTCGGGGCGCTACAGGGTCTTGCGGTAAAACCGTCGGTAGCCGCCCATCGGGTAGTCCGGGAGCTCGCCGAACTGTTCCCATCCCAGGCGCGGGTAGTAGTCCGGACCCTGGTGGTTGTAGGTGTCGAGCCAGGCGCCGTGGCAGCCGCGCTCGCGGGCGAGATCCTCGGCGGCTTCCAGCAGCTTGCTGCCGACACCCTGGCGGCGGGCCTCGGGCGCCACCGCAAGCAAGCTGACATGCAGCCAACCCAGGTTGGTGGAGCCGATCAGCCCGCCGACCGGCCGGCCGTCGCGGCTGGCGGTCAGTGCCAGGGGCCTGGCCGCGAACACCACGCCAGCGGCGCGGCCGTGTTCGTCGAGCCAGTCGAGCACGCGCTCGCGGGCCGCGGCGAACGCCGGATCGGCCTCTTCGGTGTGGCTGGAGAGGACGATCTCGGTGGTCATGCAGGCTCCGCTATTCCCGGCCGTTCATTCCGAAGTTCGCCTCGACGTAGCCGAGCAGCCGTTCGATCGACTCGGCCAGCGACAGGGCTCCGGTATCGATCTCCAGCTCCGGCGACACCGGCGACTCGTAGGGGGCCGATATACCCGTGAACTCGGCGATCTCACCCTTTCTCGCCTTCTTGTACAACCCTTTCGGGTCCCGGGTTTCGCAGACTTCCAGGTCGGCCTTCACATGGACTTCGTGGAACAGCTCCGGCGCAACGGCCCGGGCGCGGTCGCGGTCCTCGCGGTACGGCGAGATGAACGCCGTGATCACCAGCACGCCGGCCCGCGCGAACAGCGCCGCCACCTCGCCGACCCGGCGGATGTTCTCGGCGCGGTCCTCGGGCGCGAAGCCGAGGTCGGCGGACAGCCCGAAGCGGATGTTGTCGCCGTCCAGCACGTAGGCCTGCCAGCCCTTGCGGAACAGCGCCTGCTCGAGCTCGAGCGCCAGGGTCGACTTGCCGGCGCCCGACAGGCCGGTCAGCCAGAGCACGCCGCTCCTGTGGCCGTTGGCCTGCCAGCGCGCGTCGGTCGTGACCCGGTGCTCGACCGCGGTGATGTTCTGCGAGGTCGGCTCGCCCCGGCTGCGCTGGTTCGGGAAGCCGTCCATCGAGACCAGGCCGCCGCCGGCCATGTCGTAGCCGTCGATCAGCACGAACCGGCCGAGACGCGGGTTGTCGACGAACGGGTCGACCGCCAGCTTGGCGCGGGCCCGCAGGATGATCTCGCCGACCTCGTTGCGCTCAATCCGGTCGGCCGGTCGCTCGGACAGGTCGGCGACGTCGATCACCCGCTCGATGGCCTGCACCTCGACGGTGTGCTCCATGGTCGCGAGCTTCAGCTTGTAGCGTCGGCCGGTCTCCAGGGGGGCCCGGCCGAGCCAGAAGATCCGGGCCCGGAACACATTGGTCTCGACCGGCGGTTCGGCCTGGTGAGAGGCGACGTGGCCGCGCTCGACGAACAGCTGGTCGTCGAGGGTGATGCCGATCGACTGGCCGGCCGAAGCCGACATCACCGGCCCGTCGACCGACCATGCCTCGATCGACCTCACCCGGGCGGTGGTATTGGTCGGGTTGAACAGCAGGGTGTCGCCGACCGCGATCCGGCCGCTCTCGATACGTCCGGCCAGGATCCGTCGCTCGTCGAACTTGTAGACGTCCTGGATCGGGAAGCGCAGCGGCAGCTCGACCGGCAGCGGCTTGGCCTCCAACTCGTCCAGGGCGTTCAGCAGGGTCGGTCCTTCGAACCAGGGCATCCGGTCGGACGCCTCGGCGAGCCCGTCGCCATGGCGGGCCGAGACCGGCAGGATGTGGGCCGGCGTGATGCCCATGCCGGCCAGATAGTGGCGGACGTCGTCCGCGACCTCGCGGAAGCGCGCCTCGTCGTGGCCCACCAGGTCCATCTTGTTGACCGCGACGATCACCCGGTCGAGGCCCAGCAGGTGCAGGATGTAGCCGTGCCGGCGAGTCTGCTCCTGCACCCCGTCCTTGGCGTCGACCACCAGGATGGCGGCGTCGGCCGAGGCCGCACCGGACACCATGTTCTTCAGGAACTCCTTGTGGCCGGGCGCGTCGATGATGACGTAGGGCCGGCGCGGGGTCTTGAAGAAGATCTGGGTGGTGTCGATGGTGATGCCCTGGTCGCGCTCGGCCTGCAGGGCGTCCAGCACGAACGCCCATTCCATCGGCATGCCGCGACGCTCGGACATGGCGCGCACAGCCTCGACCTTGCCCTCGGGCAGGGAGCCGGTGTCGTGCAGGAGGCGGCCGATCAGGGTCGACTTGCCGTGGTCGACGTGCCCGACGATGACCAGCTTCATCGGCGTGATGTCGACGTCGCGCCGGGCGGCGGGTGCGGATGTGGCTGCGGTGCTCACCGGGGGTGCCCCTTACATGTAGCCGGCGGAGCGCAGGCGCTCGAAGGCGTCCTCGCTCTCGTGGTCCATCGCCCGGCCGCTGCGCTCGGCCACCCTGGTGGTGCGGAGCTCGGCGATGATCTTCTCGACGGTGTCGGCGTCGCTCTTGATCGGGTTGGTGATATCCATGTCGCCGAGCGAGCGGTAGCGCTTGCCGTCCCGGGAGAAGTACAGCGGAACCAGCGGGATGCCCTCGCGCTGGATGTAGAGCCAGATGTCGAGCTCGGTCCAGTGCAGCAGCGGGTGCACCCGGATGTGGGTGCCGGGCGCGAAGTCGGTCTTGAACTGGTCCCAGAACTCCGGCGGCTGGTCGCGGAAGTCCCATTCGGCGTTCTCGCCGCGCGGGCTGAACACCCGCTCCTTGGCGCGGGTCGCCTCCTCGTCGCGGCGGATGCCGGCGATCACCGCTTGCAGGTCGAGCTCGGCGATCAGCCGCTTCAGCGCCTCGGTCTTGCGGGCGGCCGAGCGCGCGGCCGGCGGGAGCGTCGGGTCGATCTCCTCGATCGGCGGGCAGTCGCGCCGGACGAAGTTCAGCCCCCACTCGACCGCGTACTTCCTCTGGAACGCGTACATCTCCGGGAACTTCTTGCCGGTGTCGCAGAACATCGCCGGGAACGGTACGTGGCCGAAGAACGCCTTCTTGGCCAGCCACAGCATGACGTTCGAGTCCTTGCCGAGCGACCAGAGCATGCCGAGGCGATCGAACTTGTTGAACGCCTCGCGCAGGATGTAGACGCTCTGCGCTTCGAGGGCGTCGAGATGATTCATGGCCGGTTCCGTGACGGATGTGTTGCGCCGCGCCGGTAGATAAGGGCCGGCGGACCCGCTGTCAAAGCGGGGATGCGCGGGATCACCCTCGCGGGCCGGGGCGGCGGATCGAACGGAGAAGGTCTTCAGGGTTGCCATGGCAGTGTCGACCGGCTGTACAAAATAAAGAACGTCGTTCGATTTATCGAACAAACGGCTCTGTACAGCCCATTCGCGGCAATGGCAACCCGTCACGGCGCCCCCGTCACGGCGCCCCCGTCACGGCGCCGGGCGGCTATCGTCCGAGCGCGGGTCTGTCGGGCGCCAGGTCCGCCGCCGTCAGGCCGAGTGCTGTCATGTCCTCCGGGATGCCGCCGCCGCAGGCCATGGACGCCGACAGCCGTCCCATGCCGGCCGAGGTCTGGATGCCGTAGCCGCCCTGGCCGGCCAGCCACAGGAAGCCTTCGGTCGTCGGGTCGAAGCCGACCACCGGCGACTTGTCGGCGACGAAGCTGCGCAGTCCGGCCCAGCGCGAGGCCAGGCGCCGGATGTCGAACGTCGTATCGGTCATGATGCGGTCGACCGCGACCGCCACGTCGTACTCGTCGGGTTGGGCGTCGCACGGGTCCGACGGGGTCTCGTCGGCCGGGCTGCCGAGTACGCGGCCGGCGTTCGGGATCACGTACCAGCTCTCGTCGACCAGATCGACGCCCGGCCAGCGGGCGACGTCGGCGCCGGCCGGCGGATCGAAGGTGAAGGCGGTGCGGCGCTTCGGGACCAGCCCGACCTCGGGCACGCCGGCCATCGCGGCGATCGCGTCGCACCAGGCGCCGGCGGCGTTGACGACCACCGGGGCCTCGAAGGTTCCTGCCCGGGTCTCCAGCCGCCAGACCGCGCCGGTGCGGGCGAGCGACTGCACCTCGGCGTCGGTCACCGTACGCCCGCCCTTGGCGCGCATGCCGCGCAGGAAGCCCTGCAGCAGCGCGTTGACGTCGATGTCCATCGCGTCGGTTTCGTAGATGCCCTTGACGATGCGGTCGCGGCGCAGGAACGGCGCGAGCTCGAACAGGGCGTCGCCCTCGACGGTCTCGGTGCGCGGCCCGCCCTCCTGGCCGGCGTGGGCGTCGAGCTGGCCGACCAGCTCCTCGGTGGCGACCGTCAGCATGCCGCGCGGGCTCAGGATCGGACCGGCCGCGAAACCGTCGGGCGGGGTCTCCAGGAAGCTGCGGGTGGCCTTGGTGATCTTGCGGATCGTCGCGTTGCCGTAGCTCTCGTAGAACAGTGCCGCGGAACGGCCGGTGGTGTGGTAGCCGGGCTGCTCCTCGCGCTCCAGCAGCACGACCTCGGCGTCGCCGGCGAGGAAATAGCCGCAGGAGGCGCCGGCCATGCCGCCGCCGATGATCAGCACGTCGCAGGTAGTGGTCACGTCGATAGCTCCGTCAGGGGGCGAACTGTTCCATGAGGACCCGCTCCTCGAGATTGTGCTCCGGGTCGTACAGCACGGTCAGGCGGACCGAGCGGTCCTCCCAGACCTCGACCGCCACCACGTCCTTGACCTCCATCACGTCGGCGACCGCGTTGATCGGCCGCTTCTCCGGGCGGATGGTCTCGAACTTGATGCGCGCCGAGTGCGGCAGCAGGGCGCCGCGCCAGCGCCGGGGCCGGAACGCGCTGATCGGCGTCAGTGCCAGGATGTCGGCGCCGAGCGGGATGATCGGGCCGTGGGCCGACAGGTTGTAGGCGGTCGAGCCGGCCGGGGTGGAGACCAGCACGCCGTCGCACACCAGCTCCTCTATCCGCACCACGCCGTCGACGGTGATCCGGATCTTCGCGGCCTGGGCCGAGGCCCGGAACAGCGACACCTCGTTGATCGCCAGCCCCTCGGTGATCGAGCCGTCGCGGCAGGTGGCGCGCATGCGCAGCGGGTACAGCGTGACCGGCTGGGCGTCGCGGATGCGCTGCGGCAGCTCCTCGGCCCGGTAGTCGTTCATCAGGAACCCGACGGTGCCGCGGTTCATGCCGTAGATCGGCCGGCCGCTGCCGATCGCCGACCGCAGGGTCTCCAGCATGTGGCCGTCGCCGCCCAGCGCGACCACGACGTCGGCCTGCGACGCCGGCACCTCGCCGTAGCATGCGACCAGGGCCTTGCGGGCCTCGGCGGCGTCCTCGGTCGAGGCCGACACGAAGGCGAATTTCATCTCGGTCACGCGGATCCTCCGCCTGGAAAAGGCTTGGTCGGGTCACGGCGCCGGATCGCGCCCGGCGGCAAGATAGGCGATGATGCGGCCGGCGCCCAAGCGCCGGATGACGAAGGGAGACAAGTTGATGCAGGGAGAATGCGGGGAGGCGATGCCGGGACGGCCGCGGCGGCAAGGTGCCGGAGCGGCTGCGGCGATGCTGCTCGTCACGAGCCTGATGCTGGCGACACCGGCGGCGGGGGCCGACGACCGGCACGAGGGCTACTACTACCCCGAGGTGTCGTCGAGCGAGGTCTACCACTCGCGAATCAAGACCCTGCCGGATTCCGACCGGACCCGCCGGATCGGGTTCGTCACCGGCGTCACCACCGGCCAGACCGAGCGGCCCTACGCACCGATCACCGCGATGTTCGCCAAGGGCACCCAGGCCGAGAAGCTGATCCTGATCGGCTTGCAGAATGGCCCGCTGGACACGCTGTACCGGGCCCGAGCGGTGCTCGCCATGCTGACCGCGACCGCCCGCACGACGGCGGTGTTCCGCGATCTCGACCCACAGGCCCAGTACACCTTCCTCGACCTGCTGAAGCTGCTCGGCTTCACCCAGATCACCGTCAGCGACGGCAAGAGCTGGGCGCACCGCATCGACATCGACTGATTTCGGGAGATCTTCGGGGTCCCGGATCGCTGCGCGTCCGGGATGAGGGGGGATGCTTCTACGGCTCATCCCGGCCGGAGCGGCAGGACCGCGGAGAGCCGGGACCCACGGCTGCGACGGACGTCAGCCGCCGGTGACGCTCATGTGGCGGGCAACGGCGGGCTGCTTGTGGCGGCGGTCGATGATGAAGTCGTGGCCCTTCGGCTTGCGGCCGATGGCTTCGCGCACCGCCGCTTCCAGTACGGCGTTGTCGTCCGAGGCCCGCAGCGGCGCGCGCAGGTCGGCGGCGTCGTCCTGGCCGAGGCACATGTACAGGGTGCCGGTGCAGGTCAGACGCACGCGGTTGCAGCTTTCGCAGAAATTGTGGGTCATCGGCGTGATGAAGCCGAGCCGGCCGCCGGTCTCCTCGACCTTCACGTAGCGGGCCGGGCCGCCGGTCTTGTACGGGATGTCGGTCAGGGTGAAGCGCTCGGCCAGCCGGCTGCGGACCATCGACAGCGGCAGGTACTGGTCGACCCGGTCCTCGCCGCCGATGTCGCCCATCGGCATGACCTCGATGACGGTCATGTCGTAGCCGCGGTCGCCGCACCACTGCAGCATGTCGCCGAGCTCGCCGTCGTTGACGCCCTTCAGCGCCACCGCGTTGATCTTGATCGCCAGACCGGCCCGGTCGGCCGCGTCCAGGCCCTCGATCACCTTGTCCAGCTTGCCCCAGCGGGTGATCGCCTTGAACTTGTCGGCATCGAGGGTGTCGATCGAGACGTTGATCCGCCGTACTCCGGCGTCCACCAGCTGGTCCGCCAGCTTGGCCAGCTGCGAGCCGTTGGTGGTGACCGTCAGCTCGTCGAGGCCGCCGCCGTCGAGCCGCTTCCCGAGCTCGCGGACCAGCCACATGATGTTGCGCCGTACCAGCGGCTCACCGCCGGTCAGCCGCAGCTTGCGCACCCCGAGGTCGACGAACACGTTGCACAGCCGCGCCAGTTCCTCGAGCGACAGCACGTCCGCCTTCGGCAGGAACGTCATGTTCTCCGCCATGCAGTAAACGCAGCGGAAGTCGCATCGGTCGGTGACGGAGACCCGCAGATAGCTGATGGCCCGCTGGTACGGGTCGATCAACGGCGTCGGGCCGGCGGTCGGACGGGTGAGGGTCGTCGCATCGGTCATGGTCGTTATATACGACGGAAGATAACGCGACGGAAGGGGCGGAACCCGAAAGAAGGGGCCGTACCCGCTCCGGACGGGACGTCCGGCGGCGGGCACGGCAGTTAGCGGCGCTTGGCCGCGGGGAGGGTCAGGGAACGGATGGCCGTCTGCACAGTCGGCATCCGATGACGCTCGCCCCTGCCGCCGGGTCTGATCTCGATGACGGGGGCGCGAGGGGGACTGTCTCCGATCCGGCGTGACTCCATCGTGAATCGGTCCACCCGCCGATTGCCATCGCCGCATCGCCGCGCCATGTTTCGCCCATGAACCCAGACATCGCGAACCCCGACACCGCGAACCCAGATACAGCGAACCCGGACACCGTCCCCTATCTGGTCGCGCCCGAGCCGGGCGATGCGCGCCTGACCACCCGGGTCGCCGGCCTCGACCACGAGGGCCGGCCGGTCGAGATCGCGGTGGTCAACGAGCGGCCGCTGACGATCTACCTGAACAGCCAGGAGATCGTGACCGTCATGACCATCGGCGACCGGCCGGACGAGCTGGCGGTCGGCTACCTGCTGAACCAGAACATGCTGCGGCCGGACGACCGGCTGACCGGCATCGACTACGACGACGACCTGGAGGTCGTGGTGGTCCGCACCGAGCGGGCCACGAACTACGAGGAGAAGCTGAAGAAGAAGATCCGCACCTCGGGCTGTGCCGTCGGCACGGTGTTCGGCGACCTGATGGAGAAGATCGAGGGCGTCGTCCTGCCCGAGACCGAGGTGCATACCTCGTGGTTGTACGCGCTGTCGAAGCGCATCAACACCACGCCCAGCCTGTATCTGGAGGCCGGGGCCATCCACGGCTGCGTGCTGTGCCAGCGCGACCGGCCGCTGGTCTACATGGAGGACGTCGGCCGCCACAACGCGGTCGACAAGATCGCCGGCTGGATGTTCCTGAACCGGGTGACGGCCGACGACAAGCTGTTCTACACCACCGGCCGGCTGACCTCGGAGATGGTCATCAAGACCGTGCAGATGGGCATCCCGGCCCTGGTCTCGCGCTCCGGCTTCACCGCCTGGGGTGTCGACCTGGCGCGCCAGGCCGGCCTGACGCTGATCGGCCGCATGAAGGGCAAGCGCTTCGTGGTGCTGGCCGGCGAGCGACGGTTGGTTTGGGACGCCGACCTGGCGCGGGTCGACGACGAGGACAGTCGCAGCCGCCGAAAGGCGAGCGTCACGGAAGACGCCTGACATGACGATCGCGAGCGAACGGATCGCCGGCGTGCTGCTGGCCGGCGGCCAGGCCCGGCGCATGGGCGGCGGCGACAAGTGCCTGCGCACCCTCGGCGGCGAGACCCTGCTGGCACGGGCGATCCGGCGGCTGTCCGGGCAGGTCGGCCGGATGGTGCTGAACGCCAACGGCGACCCGGCGCGGTTCGCCGACTACGGCCTGCCGGTGGTGGCCGATCCGGTCGAGGGCTTCGCCGGTCCGCTGGCCGGCGTGCTGGCCGGGCTGGACTGGGCGGCCGCGCAGGACGGCATCGAACAGCCGGGGGTCGAGTGGATCGTCACGGTGCCGACCGACGCGCCGGCGTTCCCGGAGGATCTGGTCCCGCGCCTCGCCGGGACCCTGGAGGCCGAGGGTGCGGAGATCGCCTGCGCCTCGTCCGGCGGCCGACATCACCCGGTGTTCGGGCTGTGGCCGGTGTCGCTGCGGGGCGCGCTGCGCGAGGCCCTGATCGGCCGCGACGTCCGCAAGGTCGACGTGTTCACCGCCGACTACCGTCTCGCGGTCGTCGACTGGCCGGTCGAGCCGCTCGACCCGTTTCTCAACGTCAACCGGCCGGACGAGCTGGAAGCCGCGGAGCGGCTGCTGGCCGGATAGGGGCGCGTCCGGCGCCAGTTCTGGCGGCAACCGGCTGACCATCCTCAGGAAAGACCGGGTCGTGGTGACATCGGTCAATGCCTGTGCATATCCCGGTAGGACCGATCCGGGAGAACGTAGTCAAAATATCACGCGGTAAAGACAAATTAACGATGACTCTTGCGTGATTGTCGGAGTTCGCGCACGATTCGCCCCATGAATCGCGCCACTGTCTTTCCCGTCATCGCCCTCGCCGCAACCCTGACCGCTTGCGGGGAGGAGGAGCCCAAGGGGCCTCCGATGTCGGAGATCTACGTCCGCAACGAGAGTTCGACCGAGGCCAACGTCCGGGTGAAGTTCTGGACCAAGGACTACGTGAAGGTCTCGGCCGGCGACAAGGCCACCGTGCGCTTCGTCAACGCCGAAGGCGCCAACGCCGTGCAGGTGGAGGCCAGGTCGCGCAAGCAGTGGGACGACTGCTGGGTGACGATGAACGTCGGCCAGACCATCGTGGTGTTCAACGCGACCGAACGGATCGGCTGTCGGGCCGAGTGACCGGCCGAGTAACGGCTCAGCTGGCCTGCCGACGGACCACCGCCCGGCCGAAGCGACGAAACGCGCGGGCGCCGGCGCCTTCCATGATCGCCTTCAGGCAACCCTCGCGGTCGGTGGCGACGAAGCCCGCCAGCCGGCGAAACCCGAGCCCGAACAGTGCCGGGCAGAGCGGCGTGCCCGGCCCCACCAGGGTGACCTCGGTGTCGGGGCCGGCCAGCGCCAACAAGCCGTCGACGGTGCCGTTGACCAGGGTGGTGGCGGTGACGATCAGGCGCGCGCTGCCGGGGATCACGTCGGGTGCCTTGTCGGCCGGCAGGTCGTCGAGCCCGGGGTTGCGTTCCAGCACGACCGCGCCCGGCAGCTTGTCCGCGAGGCCCGGGAACCGGCCGATGACGACGGTGCGCCCCTCGGTCGGGCCGCCGGTCAGGCCGTCGCCGGTGCCCAGGTCCGGCGCGTCGACGTTCCAGTGCGCGTTGCAGGCGGCGATGCCGATCGCCCGTTCGTAGGGATTTTCGGAGCCGGTGAGGCGGGCCAGCTCGGCCAGCGACCGGCCACCGTAGGTTCCGGTATCCGGCGTCGTGGTGGCGCCGTCGGCCCGCCCCGGCGTGGTCGCGAATCCGATCGCTGCCGGCCCTTCGACCGCGGTCCAGTTGAACCCGACCACCACCCGGCCGGAGGCGACGTCCGCGACCCCGGCGCTGATGGTTTCGAGAACCCTGCCCGAGGTCGTCGCCCCCGAGGTCGTCTCCACGGCACTCTCCCTATTGTGCCGCGTCGACCAGCGCCGCCTCCCCGGCGCGCTCCAGCCGGGCGGCCGAGAACTTCAGCTCGGGGATCTTACCGAATGGATCGAGCGCCGGGTTGGTCAAAAAGTTGACCGCCGCCTCGGTGAAGCAGAACGGGATGAACACCACCCCCTCGGGCATGTTCGGGTCGCTGCGGGCGGCCAGCTCGATGGCGCCGCGCCGGGTCGCCACCCGTACCTGCTCGCCGGGTGCGATGCCCCAGCGGCCGAGGTCGTCAGGGTTCACGTGGACGTGCGGGTCGGGCTCGATGGCGTCGAGCACGCTGGCGCGCCGGGTCATCGAGCCGGTGTGCCAGTGCTCCAGCAGGCGGCCGGTGGTCAGCACCAGCGGGAACGCCGCGTCCGGGATCTCGTCCGGCGGCAGGATCTCGGTCGGCACGAACTTGCCGCGGCCGCTGGCGGTCGGGAAGCCGTCGCCGAAGATCACGCCCTTGCCGGGTTCGTCCGGCCCGGGGCAGGGGTAGGTGACCGAGTCCTCGCGCTGCAGCCGATCCCAGGTGATGTTGGCCAGCGACGGCATGACCTGCGCCATCTCGGCGAACACGTCGGCGGGGCCGGTGTAGCGCCAGTCCAGGCCGATGCGGCGGGCGATTTCCTGGACGATCCACCAGTCCTGCCGCGCCTCGCCGGGCGGGTCGATGGCCTGGCGGCCCATCTGCACCTGGCGGTTGGTGTTGGTGAAGGTGCCGGACTTCTCCGGGAACGCCGAGGCCGGCAGCACGACGTCGGCGAACGCCGCGGTCTCGGTCAGGAAGATGTCCTGCACCACCAGGTGCTCGAGCTTCTCGAGTGCGGTGCGCGTGTGGTGCTGGTCCGGGTCCGACATCGCCGGGTTCTCGCCCATGATGTAGACGCCGCGGATGGTACCGGCGTGGATGGCGTCGGTGATCTCGACCACCGTCAGGCCCTTCTTCGGGTCGAGCCCGTCTCCCCAGAATTCCCGGTAGTGGGCCTGCACGGCGGTGTCCTCGACCGACTTGTAGTCGGGGAAGAACATCGGGATCAGCCCGGCGTCGGAGGCGCCCTGGACGTTGTTCTGGCCACGCAGCGGGTGCAGGCCGGTGCCGGGGCGGCCGATCTGGCCGCACATCATCGCCAGCGAGATCAGGCAGCGGGCGTTGTCGGTGCCGTGGGTGTGCTGCGACACCCCCATGCCCCAGAAGATGATCGCGCGCTCGGCATCGGCATACAGCCGGGCGACCTCGCGGATGCGGTCCGGCTCGATGCCGCAGATCGGGCTCATCGCTTCCGGCGTGAACGGCGCGACGCTGGCCTTCAGCGCCTCGAAGCCTTCGGTGAAGCCGTCGATGTACTGCCGGTCGTAGCGCTGCTCGGCGACGATCACGTTCATCATGGCGTTCAGCAGGGCGACGTCGCTGCCCGGCTTGAACTGCAGCATGTGGGTGGCGTGGCGGGTCAGGGCCTGGCCGCGCGGGTCCAGCACCACCAGCCTGGCGCCGTTCTTCGCGGCGTTCTTGATGAAGGTGGCGGCCACCGGATGGTTGACCGTCGGGTTGGCGCCGATCACCACGATGACGTCGGCGTTCTCGGCCTCGCGGAAGCCGGCGGTGACGGCGCCCGAGCCGATGGTCTCCATCAGCGCCGCGACCGAGCTGGCGTGGCAGAGCCGGGTGCAGTGGTCGACATTGTTGGTGCCGAAGCCGGTGCGCACCAGCTTCTGCACCAGATAGGCCTCCTCGTTGGAGCCCTTGGCCGAGCCGAAGCCGGCCAGCCCCTTGCCGCCATGGGTCTCCTTGATCGCCTTCAGCCCGGCCGCGGCGCGGTCCAGCGCCTCGTCCCAGGTCGCCTCGCGGAAATGGGTGTAGGGGTTGGACGGATCGATCGGCAGCGACGCCGACTTCGGCACGTCGTCGCGCCGGATCAGCGGTTTGGTGAGGCGCTGCGGGTTGGCGACGTAGTCGAAGCCGTAGCGGCCCTTGACGCACAGCCGGCTGGCGTTGGCCGGCCCCTCGCGCCCTTCGACCCAGGCGATGGCGTCGTCCTTGACGTTGAAGGTGAGCTGGCAGCCGACGCCGCAATACGGGCACACGCTCTCGACCTGGCGGTCGGCCTTGCCCGTGAACAGCCCGAACTCGTCGAGCGCGGTCTTCGGCATCAGGGCGCCGGTCGGGCAGGCCTGCACGCACTCGCCGCAGCCGACGCAGGTGCTGGCGCCCATGGCGTCGTCGAAGTCGAAGACGATCTTCGCCCGGTGCCCGCGGTAGGCGAGGCCGATGACGTCGTTGACCTGGACCTCGCGGCAGGCCCGGACGCAGAGGTTGCACTGGATGCAGGCGTCCAGGTTGACCGCGATGCCGGGGTGCGAGCCGTCGGCTTCGGTGGCGTCGCGGGCCGGGAACCGGCTCGACGCGACGCCCTGGCCCTCGGCGAAGCGCCACAGGGTGGAGTCGGGCTGGTGGGCCGCGGCGCGCGCCGGCTGGTCGGCGACCAGCAGTTCCATGACCATGCCGCGGGCGGTCTTGGCCCGGTCCGAGGCCGAGCGGACCTTCATGCCCTCGGTCGGGGTGCGGACGCAGGACGCGGCGAGCGTGCGCTCGCCCTCGATCTCGACCATGCAGGCCCGGCAGTTGCCGTCGGCCCGGTAGCCGGGCGCCGGCTTCCAGCACAAGTGCGGGATCTCGGTGCCGAGCCGGTCGGCGACCTGCCAGATGGTCTCGCCGGGCCGGGCCTCGACGGTCTGGCCGTCGAGCTCGAAACGGATGGTCTCCGGTGCGGTCTGCTCGGTCATCGCAGGTCCTCCGGGAAGAACTTCATGACGCTCAGGATCGGGTTGCCGGCCGCCTGGCCGAGGCCGCAGATCGAGGCGTCCCGCATCACCGCCGTCAGTTCCTCGAGCAGCGGCCGGTCCCAGGTCCCGCCCGACATCAGCGCCACCGCCTTCTCGGTGCCGGCCCGGCACGGGGTGCACTGGCCGCAACTCTCGTCCTCGAAGAACCGCAGCAGGTTGAGCGCCACGTCCTTCATGTCGTCGCGGTCGGACAGGATGACAACGGCATGGCTGCCGACGAAGCAGCCGTGCTTCTCCAGTTGGCCGAAGTCGAGCGGGAGGTCGGCCATCGTGGCCGGCAGGATGCCGCCGGAGGCGCCGCCCGGCAGGTAGCCCTTGAAGGCATGGCCGTCGAGCATCCCGCCGCAGTGCTGCTCGATCAGCTCGCGGGCCGTGGTACCGGCCGCGACCATCTTCACGCCCGGGTTCTTCACCCGGCCGGACACCGAATAGCTGCGCAGCCCCGGGTGCCCGGGCTTGCCCTGGGCCGCGAACCAGTCGCCGCCCTTCTCGACGATGTCGCGGATCCACCACAGGGTCTCGACGTTGTTGACCAGGGTCGGCCGGTCGAACAGGCCGCGCTGGGCGACGTAGGGCGGACGGTGCCGGGGCAGGCCGCGCTTGCCCTCGATGCTCTCGATCATCGCCGACTCTTCGCCGCAGATGTAGGCGCCGGCGCCGCGCCGAAGATGCACCTCGGTATGCGGGGTCAGGCCGGCCGCCGCCAGGGCGGCGATCTCGTCGCGCAGGACGGTGTGGATCTCCGGGTATTCGTCGCGGAGATAGATATAGACGGCTTCGGCACCGACCACCCAGGCGGCGATCAGCGCGCCCTCCAGCATGCGGTGCGGGTCGCGTTCCAGGAACCAGCGGTCCTTGAAGGTGCCGGGCTCGCCCTCGTCGGCGTTCACCGCCATCAGCTTCGGCCCGGCGGCGTCACGGACCAGCGACCACTTGCGTGCCGTCGGGAACCCGGCGCCGCCCAAGCCGCGCAGGCCGGCCTTCTCGATCTCCGCGATCACCGCGTCCGGCGTCAACCGGCCGTCGAGACAGCGCCGGAGCAGGGCGTACCCGCCCCCGGCGCGGTAGTCGGCGTGCCGGACCGGCTCGATCCTCGGTGCGGCGTCGGGCTGCCGGGCTGCTTCCCGGACGGTCGCCGGATCGGCCCGCTCGACGAGACGGTGGGCGACGGCAGCGACCGGCGCCTTGTCGCAGGCGCCCATGCACGGTGCCCGCACCACGCGCACGTCGGCGTCGGGCTGCTGCTGCAGGGCGGCGAGCAGTTGTCCGGCGCCGGCGAGCGCGCAGCTCAGGCTGTCGCACACCCGGACCGTGACGGCGGGCGGCGGGGCGACGCCTTCCTTCACCACGTCGAAATGGGCATAGAAGGTCGCGACCTCCCAGACCTCGGCCATGGCCAGGCGCATCTCATGGGCGAGGGCGGCGAGGTGCGGGGCGGTCAGGTGGCCGAAGCGATCCTGCAGGGCGTGCAGGTGCTCGATGAGCAGATCGCGGCGTCGGGGCGCATCGGCGAGAACGTCGCGGACTTCCTCGAGGGCCGCGGGATCGACCTGGCGTCCCTTGTTGAACGGCCGGCCCTTGCGGCGGCCACCGTCGCCGCCGCGGAAACTCCGGTCGCGGGTCTCAGCCGGGTCGATCCGGTGAACCGTGTCCACGGTTCCGGTACCCGTCATGGTTTCCTCCGTCGTGCGGCCGTTTCTTGGTGCCGCCCATTAGACCGAATTTCTATCGGCCGAATGTCTCATTATCGACGGTGATCAGACTCGCCCGGTCGGTGTTGATCAACTGTTTCCCGCCGTGCTCGAAGTTCACGGTGACGCGAGGGCCGACGACGGTCTGGATCTGGCCGATCCCCCAATCGGGGCGACCGTCGAGCCGGACGAAGGACCCGGGGCTGAGATAGTCGGTCATGTGCTCTCCGCGTTTTCCGCAATGCACATCCAGCTCGGAAGTTTAGTATGCAGCCTAGTGGCGGCTCGCCGGAATCGCGAAGATGCGACGGTACTGAGCGAGCCCTGGCCGAACCGCACGAGGTGCCCGCTACAGGCGGGATCCGGTTTCGAGCGTGCAACCGGTCGTGTTAAGACTTCGTTGAGCGAGGAAACGGCGCGACTCGGACCGGCGCACGATCCGGTCGGGTCGCCTACGAAGGAGTGGCGGGCTTGGACTTCTCCCCTGGTCACCTCGACTTGCTGCTCTCGCGCCTGTTCCACGACCTGATCAGTCCGATCGGGGCGGCGCGCAACGGCCTCGAACTCCTGAAGGAGTTCGGTGCCGACGACGTCGGCGCCGACGCCATGGACCTGGCGGCCCACAGCACCGAGCAGGCGACCGACCGGCTGACGTTCTTCAGGATGGCGTTCGGCGGCGCCGGGAGCTCGGCCGGGCACGGCTTTGCCGAGGCCGACCGGATCGCCCGGGGTTATCTGTCGAGCCGACGGGTCGAGTGGTCGTTGACGGGCGCGAACGGCGCTCCCACGCCGCAGGCCGGCACGATCAAGGTCATGCTCGGCACCGTCGCGGTGATCGCCGACTGCCTGCCGCGCCTGGGCAAGGTGACGGCGGCCGTGCAGGGCAATTCGGTCACGGTTTCGGGAGACGGCGAAGCGGCCGCGCTCGAGGGTGAGATCCTGAAAGCGCTGGACGGTCGCGCGGAGGCGCGGGACGAACGGACGGTGCTGGCTGCCACGGTCTTTGCGAACGCCCGACGGTTCGGCGTGAAGCTCGCGATCGATGCCGCGACGCCGCCGACGGTGTCGATAGGATTCAGCGAGTCCTCCTGAGGTTTGTACGGATCCTCTGGCGGGCGCGCGGCTTTAACCTTATTAACCGTTCTTTAGGAGGCACGTCGCTACCGTCGGACCGAGAATGCCTGCCTCGTTCGCAGGCGGTAGTAGGTGGGGATGGATAATGGACGAGCTTCTGAGCGAATTTCTGACCGAGACCGCCGAGAGCCTGTCGGAACTCGACGTCGAGCTGGTGCGGTTGGAGCAGAATCCCAACGATCAGGCGCTGCTGTCGAACATCTTCCGGCTGGTCCACACGATCAAGGGGACCTGCGGGTTCCTTGGGCTGCCGCGGCTCGAATCCGTCGCCCACGCCAGCGAGAACGTGCTCGGCAAGATCCGGGACGGCGAGCTCGTGGTCACGCCGACGGCGATCAGCCTGGTCCTCGAGTCGCTGGACTGCATCAAGGCCCTGCTGTCGGCGCTGGAAGCGACCGAGGCCGAGCCCGAGGGTGACGACGGCGATCTGATCGCCCGCCTGAACGCTCTCGCCGAAGGTGCAGAGGTGCCGGCCGCGGCGGCTTCCGAGCCGGAGCCCGAGCCCGAGCCGGCGGTCGACGACCTGCCGCCGCCGGGCTCCGACGTGATCGGCACCCGGCCGGGCGAGGTCCCGCTGGACGAGCTCGAGCGCATCTTCCAGGAAACCGAGGTCGACAGCTTCGAAGCGCCGGCGCCGGAGCCCGAGCCGGAACCCGCCCCGGCACCGCAGGCCCCGGCGAAGGCCCAGACTCCGGTCCCCGCCCAGTCGAAGGCGGTCGCGACGACGTCGGATGCCGGCGTGCCGGCCGAGGACGGGCCGCGCGAGAGCGCCGTCGCCGCCCAGACGATCCGGGTGAACGTCGACGTGCTCGAGAACCTGATGACCATGGTCAGCGAGCTGGTGCTGACCCGGAACCAGCTTCTGCAGATCGCGCGGCGTGAGAAGGACAGCGAGTTCACCGTGCCGCTGCAGCGGCTCAGCCAGGTGACCTCCGAGCTCCAGGAAGGGGTCATGAAGACCCGCATGCAGCCGATCGGCAATGCCTGGTCGAAGCTGCCGCGGATCGTCCGCGACCTGGCGCACGAACTCGGCAAGAAGATCGACCTGGTCATGCTGGGTGCCGACACCGAGCTCGACCGCCAGGTGCTGGAGCTGATCAAGGATCCGCTGACCCATATGGTCCGGAACTCGGCCGACCACGGCATCGAGACCCCGGATGCGCGGACCGCGATCGGCAAGCCGGAGAACGGCCGGATCACGCTGAACGCCTATCACGAGGGCGGTCACATCCTGATCGAGATCTCCGACGACGGCCGCGGACTCGATCCGGCGAAGCTGAAGGCAAAGGCGATCGCCAACGGCCTGGTCTCGGAGCTCGAGGCCGAGGCGATGACCGAGCAGCAGATCCAGCAGTTCATCTTCCGGGCCGGCTTCTCGACCGCAGCCGTCGTCACCAGCGTCTCCGGGCGCGGCGTCGGCATGGACGTGGTGCGGACCAACATCGAGAAGATCGGCGGCACCATCGAGCTGCAGTCGAAGCTGGGCCGTGGCTCGAAGTTCATCATCAAGATCCCGCTCACCCTGGCGATCGTCTCGGCACTGATCGTCGAGGCCTGCGGCGAGCGCTTCGCGATCCCGCAGCTCAGCGTCATCGAGCTGGTGCGGGCGTCGGCCGACAGCGAGCACCGGATCGAGGAGGTCCAGGGCACGCCGGTCCTGCGGCTGCGCAACCGCCTGCTGCCGCTGGTCTCGCTCGAGCGTCTGCTCAACCTGGATCGGCCGGAAGGCGACGAGCGCTCCGGCAAGGAGACCTTCATCGTCGTTGCCCAGGTCGGCACCTACACCTTCGGCATCCTGGTCGACCGGGTGTTCGACACCGAGGAAATCGTCGTGAAGCCGGTGGCGCCGATCCTGCGCCACATCGCGATGTTCTCCGGCAACACCATCCTCGGCGACGGCAGCGTCATCATGATCCTGGATCCGAACGGCATCGCCCAGGCGACCGGCGAGATCACGGTCACCGATGCGACGGGCGTCGAGGACGGTGCCGATCACCGCGGCATCGGCGTCACGACGGTCTCGCTGCTGCTGTTCCGCGGCGGTGGCGACCCGACCCCGAAGGCGGTGCCGCTGTCGCTGGTCGCGCGCCTGGAGGAGATCGACCTGGCCACGGTCGAGTACTCCGAGGGCCATCCGCTGGTGCAGTACCGCGGCCAGCTGATGCCGCTGATCCCGATGGACGAGCGGACCAGGCTCGAGCGCGAGGGCCGGCAGCCGGTCCTGGTGTTCACCGACAACAACCGCTCGATGGGCCTGGTGGTCGACGAGATCGTCGACATCGTCGAGGACCGGATCAACGTCGAGGTCCGGCCGGACTCGCCGTCGCTCATGGGCAGCGCGGTGATCGCCGGCAAGGCCACCGAGGTGATCGACGCCGGCCACTACCTCACCAAGGCGTTCGGCGACTGGTTCGATCACAGCAGCGAGGAGACGCTAGCGGTCACCCGCGGCCGCCGGCTGCTGGTGGTCGACGACAGCGCGTTCTTCCGCAACCTGCTGACCCCGCTGCTGTCGGTCGCCGGCTACGAGGTGACCGCGGTCGAGGGCGGCGAGCAGGCGATGGCCCTGTGCGAGCGCGGCGACAGCTTCGATGCGATCATCAGCGACATCGAGATGCCGGGCATGAACGGCTTCGAACTGGCCGAGGCGGTGCGTGCCGACAGCCGGTGGGCGCAGGTGCCGATCGTGGCCCTGTCGTCGCACACCACCAGTGAGGATCTGGAGCGCGGCCGTCAGGTCGGCTTCACGGACTACGTCGCCAAGCTGGACCGCGACGCCCTGCTGGAAACCCTGGCCCAGACCGTCGGCGCCTGATCGAGGAGAGCGCGCATGAGCACCAACACGCTGCCGGTGACGACCAAGAACCGGCTCCCTGCCACCACCGAGGCCCGGCAGTTCGTCTCGATCACCATTGGCAAGCAGTCGTTCGGCATCCCGGTTCTGCTGGTCCACGACGTGCTGGGTCCGCAGCGCATCACCCGGATCCCGCTGGCGCCGAAGGAGGTGGCCGGATCGCTCAACCTGCGTGGCCGGATCGTGACGGCGATCCAGGTCCGTAGCCGGCTGGGCCTGGACCCGCTGCCGGCCGACGCGGAGACCATGAGCGTCGTGGTGGAGCACCAGGGGGAATTGTACAGCCTGATCGTCGACGGCGTCGGCGAGGTGCTGACTCTGTACGATCATGATTTCGAGAGTCATCCTCCCACCATGAGCACGCGGGTCCGGGAGGTGTCTTCGGGCATCTACCGCCTCAAGGACGCCCTGTTGGTCGTTCTGGATGTCCCGAGTCTGCTCGATTTCGTACGGGTTGAGGCGGCGTGATGCCGCCTGTGGCCTGGAGCGTGATACCAAGGCCTCCGATGGGAGATCCCCGATGAAGTCCTGTCTTGTCGTCGACGATTCCAAGGTCGTCCGGATGGTTGCCCGGCGAATCCTCGAGAAGCTCGACTTCGAGATTTCCGAGGCGGCAGACGGGGCGCTGGCGCTCGAGGCATGCACGCAGAAGCTCCCCGACGCCATCCTGCTGGACTGGAACATGCCGGTCATGAACGGTATTGAGTTCCTGCGGGAGTTGCGCCGGATGCCGGGGGGCGGCGAGCCGGTCGTGGTGTTCTGCACCACCGAGAACGACCTGGCCCATATCCAGGTCGCGCTGTCGGAGGGGGCGAACGAGTACATCATGAAGCCGTTCGACAGCGATATCATCGAGACGAAATTCCAGCAGGTTGGTCTGCTCTGATGGCCATGGGCCCGTCCAAGCCGGAACGCGCCGCTGACCCCTACCGGGTCATGCTGGTGGACGATTCGGCCGTCATCCGCGGCCTGTTCGCGCGCACGCTCGAGAGCGATCCCGAAATCGAGATCGTGGCGTCGGTGAGCGACGGGCTGATGGCGGTGAACACGCTCGAGAAGAATCTCGGCAAGATCGAGGTCGTGGTTCTCGACATCGAGATGCCGCGCATGGACGGGCTGACCGCACTTCCCAAGCTGATCGGGGCGGATCGCGACATCGCGGTGGTGATGGCGTCGACCCTGACCGAACGCAACGCGGACATCTCGCTGCGGGCCCTGGCGCTCGGCGCGAAGGACTACATTCCCAAGCCGTCGAGCACGCGTGAGCTGAGCGGTGCCGACGCCTTCAAGCGGGAACTGACCGCCAAGGTGAAGGCGTTCGGCAGCAACCGGCGCGTCAAGCGCGGGGAACGGCTGCCCGGCAAGCGTCTGTTCTCGGCCGAGCGGCGTGCCGCTCCGACGACGACTGCAGGGGCGACCGCAGCGCCGGTCGCGGCTCCGGTTGCGGCGGCTCCCGGTGCCGCGATCTCCCTGCGCCCGGTCGGCCGCGATGCGCCGCAGGTCATCGCGATCGGCAGTTCCACGGGCGGGCCGCAGGCGCTGTTCAAGTTTCTCGGCGACCTGCCGAAGACCTTGCGCCTGCCGATCCTGCTGACCCAGCACATGCCGCCGACCTTCACGACCATCCTCGCCGAGCACATCAAGCGCTCGACCGGGTGGGATTGCGTCGAGGCGACCGACGGCATGCCGGTCGTGGCAGGCCGGGTGCACCTGGCCCGCGGCGATCATCACATGCGGGTGTCGGGAACCCCGGCCGGCGCCGTGATCAAGCTGGACCAGGGGCCGCCCGAGAATTTCTGCCGGCCGGCCGTCGACCCGATGCTGCGCAGCATCGTCGATGTCTGGGGCGGGCGTGCGTTGGCGGTTATCCTGACCGGAATGGGGCATGACGGTCAGAAGGGTTGCAGTGGTCTCGTGGAGGCCGGGGGCACGGTGGTGGCCCAGGACGAAGCGTCGAGTGTGGTGTGGGGAATGCCGGGAGCGGTCGCCCGGGCCGGGTTGTGCAGTGCGGTTCTACCGCTTGGTGACATCGCGGCCTGGGTGCAGAAGCAAACCATGAGGCGGGCGGCATGAACACGGCGGACTTTCAGATGATGGCGACGATGCTCAAGGAGCAGTCGGGCCTCGTGATCACGCCGGAGAAGGCGTACCTGGTGGAAAACCGCCTCCAGCCGGTTGCCCGCAAGTGGGGTTTCGGCAATCTCGACCAGCTCGTCGGCGCGCTGCGGACCCGACCGGACGGCAAGCTCCGCAAGGACGTGGTCGACGCCATGACCACGAACGAGTCGTTGTTCTTCCGCGACCTCAAGCCGTTCGACCTGATGCGCGACGTGGTGCTGCCGCAGCTCATGACCGCGCGCTCGTCGGCCAAGCGGATCCGGATCTGGTGTGCCGCCTGCTCGAGCGGCCAGGAGCCGTACTCCCTGGCGATGCTGTTCTCGGAGATGCAGGCGAAGCTCGCCGGCTGGCGCATCGAGATCCTGGCGACCGACCTCTGCTCGGAGATGGTCGCGAAGGCCAAGGCCGGTACCTATTCGCAGTTCGAGGTGCAGCGCGGCCTGCCGATCACCCTGCTGGTGAAGTACTTCAAGCAGGAGGGTGACCGCTGGCAGCTCAACGACGCGATCCGCGGCCAGGTGCAGTACCGCGAGTTCAACCTGCTGGAGCATCCGCGGTCGCTCGGCCAGTTCGACGTGGTGTTCTGCCGCAACGTGCTGATCTATTTCGACCAGCCGACCAAGACCAAGGTGCTGGGCGGCATCGCGGATCAGCTGGCGCCGGACGGCACCCTGTTCCTCGGTGGCGCCGAGACCGTGCTCGGCATCACCGACCGGTTCGAGCCGGTGCCGTCGCAGCGAGGGATCTACCGGGTGACGCAGAAGTCGGGGAGCATGCGGGCGGCGGGCTGACCTGCCGCCGGCCTCCGTCTGGCTCGTCGCGAAAAGCAAGGCCCCGACCGATCAGGCGGGGCCTTTCGCGTTCTGGGGGCAACCGGAGCCCATGCAAAAGGCCCCGGCGGTGCCGGGGCCTTCCTTGTCGATCGCGACCGGATCCGGAGTCGGTCAGGCGGCGGTGTTCGCGACCTCGGCCGGATCGCGCAGCACGTAGCCGCGGCCCCAGACGGTCTCGATGTAGTTGTCGCCGTGGGTCGCCGACGACAGCTTCTTGCGCAGCTTGCAGATGAAGACGTCGATGATCTTCAGCTCGGGCTCGTCCATGCCGTTGTAGAGATGGTTCAGGAACATCTCCTTGGTCAGCGTGGTGCCCTTGCGCAGCGACAGCAGCTCGAGGATCCCGTACTCCTTGCCGGTCAGATGGATCGGCTGGCCGTCCACCTCGACCGAGCGGGTGTCCAGGTTGACCGTCAGCTTGCCGGTCCGGATCACCGAGTCGGAATGGCCCTTGGAGCGGCGCACGATCGCCTGGATGCGCGCGACCAGCTCGCGGCGGTCGAACGGCTTGGTGACATAGTCGTCGGCGCCGAAGCCGAGGCCCTTGATCTTGGCGTCGAGCTCGGCGAGGCCGGACAGGATGAGGATCGGGGTACGCACCCGGGCCTGACGGAGCCGGCGGAGCACCTCGTAGCCGTCCATGTCGGGCAGCATGAGGTCCAGCAGAATGAGATCGTAGTCGTAGAGCTGGCCGATCTCGAGACCGTCCTCGCCCTGGTCGGTGACGTCGACGATCCAGTTCTCCGCCTTCAGCATCAGCTCGATCGAGCGGGCGGTGGAAGCGTCGTCCTCGACGAGTAGGATGCGCATGGCCAATCTCCCTGAGGAGTACGTTGGACCCCACCCTACGTCCGCTCCTTTAAAAGAAAGGTTAACGCGGATGGACCAATTCGTTAAGTGCGTTCGGCCGTGGTAATCTCGCAGGCGCGTCGGATCGAGGGAGGACACCGTGGCGACCCTGCTTCGCCATCTCGCCAGCGATATCGAGAAAGTCCCGGAATTCCGCCTGTACGGCCGGGTGACGGCGGTCCTGGGAATGATGGTCGAGATCGGCGGCGTCGAGCGCGCGCTGTCGATCGGCGACCGCTGCTACGTTCAGGCGCGCGGTAACCGTATGGTGACCTGCGAGGTCGTCGGGTTCCGCGACGGCCGGGCGCTGGCGATGCCGTTTGCGGCCCTCGAGGGCGTCGGCATCGGCTCGCGGGCGCAGATCTCCGATGCCGAGCCGGTGGTGTATCCGGACAATGGCTGGCTCGGCCGGGTGATCGATGCCATGGCCGAGCCGGTCGACGGCAACGGGCCGCTGCCGGAGGGCAACGAGCCGTACTCCCTGCGCGGCTCGCCGCCGCCGGCGCACAAGCGCAACCGGGTCGGCGAGAAGCTCGACGTCGGGGTCCGGGCGATCAACCAGTTCCTGTCGATCTGCCGCGGCCAGCGCATGGGCATCTTCGCCGGCTCGGGTGTCGGCAAGTCGGTGCTGATGGCGATGCTGGCGCGGTTCGCCAGCGCCGACGTCTTCGTCATCGGCCTGATCGGCGAGCGCGGCCGCGAGGTCCAGGAGTTCATCCAGGACTATCTCGGCGAAGAGGGCATGCGGCGCAGCGTCGTGGTGGTCGCGACCTCCGACGAGAGCCCGCTGATGCGCCGCCAGGCCGCCTACCTGACCCTGGCCGTCGCCGAGAGCTTCCGGGACCAGGGCAAGCAGGTGCTGTGCATGATGGACTCGGTCACCCGGTTCGCCATGGCGCAGCGCGAGATCGGTCTGGCGACCGGCGAGCCGCCTGCCTCCAAGGGCTACACCCCGACCGTGTTCGCCGAACTGCCGCGGCTGCTGGAGCGGGCCGGCCCCGGCGTCGGCGAGGGCTCGATCACCGGCCTGTTCAGCGTCCTGGTCGAGGGCGACGACCACAACGAGCCGATCTCCGACGCGGTGCGCGGCATTCTCGACGGCCACATCGTGCTGGAGCGGGCGATCGCCGACCGGGGGCGCTATCCGTCGATCAACATCCTGCGCTCGGTGTCGCGCATGATGCCGGGCTGCAACACGCCCGAGGAGAACGCCCTGGTCCGCCGGGCCCGGGCGCTGATGGCGACCTACGAGGACATGGCCGACATGATCCGCCTCGGCGCCTACCGCCGCGGCAGCGACCCGCAGGTCGACGAGTCGATCAAGTACCACGACGCGCTGGAGGCGTTCCTGTCGCAGGACAAGGACGAGCAGGCCGAGCTGAACGACGGCTACGCCCGGCTCGCGGAGATCCTGGAAGGCGACGGACGCGTGGGTATCGGCGACGGCAACGGCGCGGACGAGTGAGCGCTAGCCGATGCGGCCGTTCGACACCCTGATCCGGCTGTCCGAGCAGCAGCTCGACGAGAAGCGCAAGGCGCTGTCCCGGCTCGAGTCGGGACTGGAGGTGGCTCGCGCCGGACGCGCCGCCCTCGACGCCGAGCTCGAGGCCGAGCAGGCGGCGGCCGCCGGGGGCTCGTTCGACGGTGCCCGGACCTACGGCGCCTACGCGCAGCACATGATCGCGCGGCGCCAGGCCGCCGATCAGTTGATCGTCGATACCGAGGCCGCGGTCGAGGCGGCGCGCGAGGAGGTCCGGACCGCGTTCGCCGAGCTCAAGCGCTACCAGATCACCCACGACGCCCGGCTGGCGAAGATCGCGGAGGAACAGGCCCGCAAGGATCAGGCGGTGGCCGACGAGACCGCCCAGAACCTGAAGCGGCGCGAGGGCGACCGACTGTAGGCCCGGTCGGGCTACCCCTCCACCAGCTCGGCGAGGCGGGTGATGATGCGGTCCGGCTTGGCCGGATGGCCGGCCGGCAGGCCCTTGCCGACCGGGTCGCGCCAGATCGCGTGGAACCCCAGTCGCTGTGGCACCACCACCTCCCAGTCCAGGTTGTCTCCGACGATCCAGGTGTCCTCGACGCTGGTTCCGAGCGAGGCCAGGGCGTGGGCGTAGGCCTGCTCCTCGGGCTTCCCGAAACCCATCTCGCCCTCGATCTGCACGTGCACGAAATGCCGCTCCAGGTCGAAGCGCTCGATCTTGGCGCGTTGCGGCTCGGCGGCGCCGTTGGTGATCAGGCCGAGGCGCACGCCGCGCTCGGCCAGGGCGACCAGGGTGTCGACGGCGTCGGGGAACAGGGCGGTCTCGGCGGTGCGCATGACCTCGAAATGGTCGGACAGCCGCTCGATGTAGTCGGAATCCGTGAAACCGGCGCTCTCCAGCCCCCGCGTCACGATGTTCCGCCGGGCGACGGCGATGTTCAGGCGCCCCTCGCGATGCCGGGCCGGGTCGGACCAGAACCACCGGGCGGCCTGATGGATCGCGTCTGCCGCGCCGTGCGGATCGAGACCCTCCGGGCGCTCGGCCAGTGTGTCGATCGCCCGTCGCCACGCGCCGCGCGGGTCGGGGTGCGCGGTGATCAGGGTGTCGTCGAGATCGAACAGGATGGCGGGCGGCAGGTTGGCGGGCGGCAGGTTGGCGGGCGAGCGGGTCATCGGGCTTCCGGGTCGGTGCGGAGGGGCGGGGCGAAGGCGAGCAGTCAGACGGTCAGCTCGGTTGTACCGCCGGCGGTCGACGCATCCAAGTCGACCGGCAGCGGCGGCATCACCGGCGACGCCTTGAAGCTCAGCCGGCCGACGATGCCGGTGCGCTCCAGGGTGCCGTCGAACAGCGCCTTGATGTCGCGGCGCATGATCGTCGGCAGCGGCTTGGTGGTGCGGATCAGCAGGTCGAGCAGCTCGTTGCGGACCAGCCCGTCCAGCCGGAACGGGCCGATGTTGGTGAGGTCGAGATCCACCAGGAACGCGGTTCCCGGCTTGCCGCTGCGACCGTCGCGGCCGTCCCGGCGCTCGCGCCGGGTAAGCAGGCGGATCGGGCGGCGCTCGTCCCAGGCGACCGGGATCAGGTAGCTGCGCCAGCCGGTCTCGGACGGGTCGGCGGCGCGCTGCATTGTCTTGAAGTCGTCGGTCAGCGAATCCAGCAGCCGGCCTTGCCCGGCGCGCTCCAGCGCCTGGGTGGCGTTGCGCCCTAGCCAGGCGCGAACGTCGCCGACCCGCAGCGCCGTCATGAAGAACAGCAGGGTGGCGGTCATCTGCGGACCGGGGCGCGGCATCGCCTCGATCGCCTGCCGGGCGCCTGCCGGGCCGAGCTGCTCCTCCAGCACCCGCAGCGTCGCCTCGAGCGCCGGCCATTCCCGGGCCAGCACCGCAAGGGGGGCCGAGCGCTCGCCGGTTCCGGCGGTCGTCCGCGACGCCAGCACGTCGAGTGCGATCCGGGTTCCGAGCCGCAGGTCGGCGCGGGCGTCGAGCGCCAGGTTGCCGACCGGCGATTCGACCACCGGCCGGCCGGCGGCCGTCAGCCCGGCGATCTGGCCGGCGATCCGGCCGGGCGTCCCGGAGGCGGCGGTGTTCTGGACCAGGCCCGTGACCGCCCGGGCCGCCCCTTCGGGACGAGCCTCGGCCTCGCCGATCGCCGCCACGCGGACGGTCAGGACGGCGCCGTTCGGGAGCGCGGCACGGCCGGCGGCCTGCGCCGTGGCGGCAGCGGTCGCCGGGGTTGCCTGGGTGGCATTCGTGGCGGCGTTCGTAGTGGCGTTCGTAGTGGGGGCCGAGGCGGCAGCCGCCGGTCCGGCGGGGCCGGTTGCCGGTTGGGCGAGGGCGGGCTGCGGCGACGAGCCCGACGCCGGCACGCCGCCCGCGGGCGTGGTCGAGGTCGGCGCCGCCGGCGGGGCGGGCGACGAACCGGCGGCCGCCGGCCCGGACTGGACCGTCGGTGCCGCCGGCGATCCGGTGGCCGCGGTCGGGATGCCCGACGGTGTGGTTCCAGTCGGCGTTGTTCCTGTCGAGGCGGAGCCCGGGTTGGCGACCACCGGAGCACCAGGGGGCGTGGGCGCGCCCGGAACCGCCGCGCTCGGTGCCGGAGCCGGGGCGCCACCCGGTGTCGTCGGCGTTCCCGGCGTCGGAGCAGGGGGCGCCGATGCCGGAGCGGCCGCTTGCGGGGTTGGCGCCGACGCCTGGGACGATTGGGCGGCCGCCGCCGACGCGGCCGACTGGGCGGTCGGGCCCGGCACCACGGTGGCCTGGACGATGCGACCGACCGCGAGCGGCACGGTCGGCGCCGGCGCGCTCGTGCCGGTCGTCACCGCCGGCTGGACAGGGGCCTGGCCCGGCACGTTGCCGGTTGGTGCGCCGCCGGCCGGGGCTCCGCGGACGGTGAGCTGGACGATCGGCGGCTGGGTGCCCGGATTGCGGATCTCGACGGTGACCGGCGTGCCCGGCTTGAGCAGCTGCGCGACCTGGGCACGGCTGAGCTCGAGCCGGACGTCGCCCTGGGCGGTGCGTACGGTGACGCGGCCGTCGGCCGCGGCCTGGCGCACCTGGCCTTCGACGGTCGTGCCGGCGGCGGCGCGCGCGAGATCGGGCGGCAGTTCCGGGGCCCGGGCCGGGCTGCTGGGGGCTTGCGCGGCGGCGGGTTGCTGCTGGGTGGCCTGCGGCGTCGCCTGGGCGGATCCGCCCTGACCGCCGGTGGTCTGACCACCCGCGGTCTGCCCACCCGCGGTCTGGCCGCCCGTGGTCTGGCCGCCCGTGGTCTGGCCGCCCGTGGTCTGGCCGCCGGTAGTCTGGCCGCCGGTGGGCGCGGCTTGGCTGCTGCCGGCCTGCTGGCCGGATTGTTGGGGCGAGGACGAGGGAGCCGGGGGGCTGCCCGACGGCGGCAGGGCCGAGGGGATGTCGCTCACCGGGTCTCCCGCAGGTGATCGGCGATCGCCTCGACGTCGAGTGCGGCGTCGGCACCGGGATAGCGGATCATGATCGGGGTCTGGGTGCGGATCGCCTCGATCACCTTGCGGTCGCGCCGGATGATCCCGGCCAGCGGCGGCTCGGCCTTCAGGAAGTTGGCGCAGGCCTTCCGCAGGGTATCGTAGGTGCGCTGGCCCTCGGCCTTGGTGTCGGCGGCGTTGATCACGATCCGCACGTCGGCGGTCGGGTCGTTGGTGAGGGTCACCTTGATGAAGGCGTAGGCGTCGGTCAGCGAGGTCGGCTCGGCGGTGGCCACCACCAGGATGGTTCCGGCGCGCCCCGACAGCAGCCGCACCGTGCGGTCGAGCCCGGCGCCCATGTCCATGATCACGCTGTCGTAGGAGCGGCCGAGCTCGATCAGCTCGGTGCCGAGCGAGCCGAGACGGTTCGACGGCAACTGCGCGAGGTTACCCGAGCCGGAACGGCCGGCGATGATGTCGAACTGGCCCTCGTCGTAGCGCACCCGCGCCTGGGCCAGCGACAGCCGGCCGGCGAGCACGCCGCCGAGGTCGCGCTGCGGCATCAGGCCGAGCTGGATGTCCACGTTGGCCAGGCCTAGGTCGGCGTCGAACAGCAGGACCTTCTGGCCGGCCCGCGACAGCGCATGGCACAACGTGACCGCGAACCAGGTCTTGCCGACGCCGCCCTTGCCGGACGCCACTGCGATGACGTTCCGGCCCTTCGGTAGTTTCGTCGGAGGGCCCGCAGGGGTCGGAGCACCGGACGGAACCATTGTGGATCCTTTCGCGCGCATCATTCCGCGGCCTGATCGCGGGTTGCAGCATACTTCGGAAGCAACAGGCGTGCCAACGACACCGGGTTCAGCGGCGCCAGCCCGTCGGCGACGCTGGCGCCGATCCCGACCTCGGTGAACGCCAGACGCCCCGCGCTCGCGGCGCTCAGCAGCCCGCCGAGCCGTCGGGCGATGTCGAGGCGGGTCACCAACAACCGGCGCGCGCCTATGGTTGCATAGGCCTGCGCCAGGTCGGCCGCTTCCAGCGGATCGCCGCCGGCGGCCATGACCAGCACCGCCTCGGCGTCGATCGCCTCGATCAGCCGGTGCTGGCGTTCGGCGTCCTCGGGCTCGAACGGGTTGCCGCCGGCGCAGTCGACCAGGATCAGCGAGTTCGGCTTGGCTGCCGCGACCGCGTCCTTCAGGGCGGAGGCGGTGTCGGCCTGCTGCAGGTCGACTTCGAGCAGGCGGGTGAAGGCGTGCAGCTGCTCGTAGCCGCCGGCCCGCTGGGTGTCGGTGGTGATCACGCTGACCGGCCGGCGGTTCATGACCGCCCGGGTCGCCAGCTTCGCGGTGGTGACGGTCTTGCCGGCCCCCGGCATGCCCAGCAGCATCAGCGGCCGCCGGCCGGAGGTCGGCAAGGGCTGGAACTTGAAGTGCTGGTCGAGGGCGCCTGCCAGGGCCAGCAGCGGGTCTTCGGCGTCCAGCGAGCCGGCGGCCCGGGTCAGCTTGTCGGCCAGCTCGCCCGGCACGTTGTGATGCGCCAGCGCGTCGGCGATCTCGTCGAGCGGATCGGCGTCCTCGACGTACTGGTCGTAGTGATCCTCGTCCTCGACCGCCTCGATGGCGGCGGTGATCCGCACGCCGAGGCCGCCGTCACCCTTCTGGGTCGAGACGATGATCGCGTCGGCCCCGAGGTGGGTCTTCACGAGATTCATCGCCTCGGCCATCGACGGCGCGGTGAAGGTCTTCAGGCGCATCGGCGAGCCTCAAGCCACTCGCCGGCGCGCCGCCTGGCGCCCCGTCCGCCGGTTCGCGGATGCTTGGTGTGGTCGCCCCTCATATCTGCCCGAGCGTCCGGATCTTTGCCTTCGGGTGGATCTCGTTCTGCGACATTACCACGGTCTGCGGGCGGAAACGCTCGATGATCGACCGCACGTACGGCCGGATCATCGGCGAGGTCAACAGGCACGGCTGCTCGCCCATCGCGGTGTACTTATCGAACTGGTGGCGGACCGTGGTGATGAATTGCTGCAGCCGGCTCGGCGCCATCGACAGCTGACGGTCGTCTCCCTGGCCGATCAGCGACTCCGCGAACGCCTGTTCCCATTCCGGCGACAGCGAGACCAGCGGGATCACGCCTTCCTCGTCGGCGTAGGCCTCGCTGATCTGCCGGGCCAGCCGGGCGCGCACGTGCTCGGTGATGGTGGCGACGTTGCGGCTGTAGCCGGCGGCCTCGGCCACGCCCTCCAGGATGGTCGGCAGGTCGCGGATCGAGATGCGCTCGGCCAGCAGGTTCTGCAGCACCCGCTGCAGGCCACCGACCGAGATCTGCGCCGGGACCACGTCGGCGACCAGCTTCTGGTTCCGGTCGCCCAGCTCGTCCAGCAGCTTCTGGGTCTCGCCGTAGGACAGCAGCTCCGACATGTTGTCGCGCACCAGCTCGGTCAGGTGCGTGGTGATCACCGTCGACGGGTCGACCACCGTATAACCCTTGAACAGCGCCTCCTCGCGCAGGTCGGGCGCGATCCACATGGCCGGCAGCCCGAAGGTCGGCTCCCTGGTGTCGGTGCCCGGCAGCTCGATCTTGCCGCCGGTCGGATCCATCACCAGCAGCCGGTTCGGCCGCAGCTCGCCGCGGCCGACCTCGATCTCCTTGACCCGGATGACGTAGGTGTTGGCGCCGAGCTGCAGGTTATCCTGGATGCGGACCTGCGGCATGATGAAGCCGCTCTCGGCCGCCAGCTGCCGGCGCAGCGCCTTGATCTGGTCGGTCAGCCGCTGGCCCTCGACCGCCTCGTTGATCAGCGGCAGCAGGCCGTAGCCGAGCTCCAGCCGGATCAGGTCGATCTGCAGCGCCGACGAGATCGGCTCCTCCGGCGGCGGTGCGGCGGCGGCGGTCTCCTCGGCCTCGACCGCGGCGATCTTGGCCTCCTCCTGATTGCGCCACAGGAAATAGGCGCCGCTGCCGGTGACCCCGGCGATCAGCAGGAACGGGATCATCGGGATGCCGGGCAGCAGCGACATGATGATCATCAACCCGGAACTCATCATGAGCGCCTTCGGGTAGCCGCCGAGCTGCCCGAACACCGACTCGTCGGCCGATCCCTCGGCGCCGCCCTTGGTGACCAGCATGCCGGCGGCGGTCGACACGATCAGGGCCGGGATCTGGCTGACCAGCCCGTCGCCGACCGTCAGGATCGTGTAGGTCATCGACGCGTCGGAGAACGACATGCCCTGCTGGGCCATGCCGATGATCATGCCGCCGACCACGTTGATCAGGGTGATCAGCAGGCCGGCGACCGCGTCGCCGCGCACGAACTTCGAGGCGCCGTCCATCGACCCGAAGAAGCCGCTCTCCTGGCTCAGCTCGTCGCGCCGGGTCCTGGCCTCGTCCTCGTTGATCAGGCCGGACGACAGGTCGGCGTCGATCGCCATCTGCTTGCCGGGCATCGCGTCCAGGCTGAACCGGGCGGACACCTCGGCGATACGCCCGGAGCCCTTGGTGATGACGATGAAGTTCACGATCACCAGGATCGCGAACACGATCACGCCGATCACCGGGTTGCCCGACATCATGAAGTTGCCGAACGCCTGGATGACCTGGCCGGCGGCGTCGGTGCCGGTGTGGCCCTCGCCCAGGATCAGGCGGGTCGAGGCCAGGTTCAGCGACAGCCGCAGCATGGTGGCGATCAGCAGGATCATCGGGAAGGCGCTGAAGTCGAGCGGCCTCCGGATGAACATGACGGTCATCAGGATCAGGACCGAGAACACCAGCGAGATCGCCAGACAGAAGTCCAGCAACCAGGTCGGCATCGGCAGGATCAGGACCGACAGGATGGCGACGACGCCGGCGGCCAGCAGGATGTCGCCGCGCCGCAGGGCCTCGCTCACGCTGCTGAGGGTCGGCAACGTCATGCCGCCCGCCGGCCCGCGGTTTCCGCTGCCCTGTCCTGAGGTGTCCGCCATCTCTCAGGCCGCTCCCCGAGGTACCGTCAAGAACTCAGACCGAGGCCCGGTCGGCGTCGCCCGGCGCCGGCACGTCGTAGCCTTCGTCCATGAACTGCTTGACCTTGTTGCGCAAGGTCCGGATCGAGATGCCGAGGATGTTCGCGGCATGGGTCCGGTTGCCCAGGCAGTGCGAGAGGGTGTCGATGATCAGGTCGCGCTCGACATCGGCGACCGTCCGGCCGACCAGCGTCGACGTCGAGGACCCGCCGGCGCTGGCCGGCGCTGCCGAGGTCGGCGCCGTCGGGGCGGCCGGCGCCGGAGCAGCCGGGGCGGGGGCGGCTGCCGCCGGGGCCGGGGCGGGCGCAGCGGCCGTCCGGCCGCCGGGTGTCATGCTCTCGCCGGTCAGGATGATCGCCTCCGGGCCGATCTCGGTGCCGCTGGCCAGCAGCACCGCCCGGTGCATGGTGTTCTCGAGCTCGCGGACGTTGCCGCGCCAGTGATGGCCCTCGAGCCGGTGCAGCGCCTCTTCGGTCAGCGGCCGGGGCGGCAGCCCGTTGGCCTCGGCGTATTTCTTGGCGAAGTGATCGGCCAGCGCCCGGATATCGCCCGGCCGCTCGCGCAGGGCCGGAATCTGGAGGTTGAACACGTTGAGCCGGAAGTACAGGTCCTCGCGGAACTTGCCGTCGCGGACGTGCTGCTCCAGGTCGCGGTTCGAGGTGGCGATCAGCCGGATGTCGATCTTGACCGGGCTGCTGCCGCCGACCCGGTCGATCTCGCGTTCCTGGATCGCCCGCAGCAGCTTGGCCTGCAGGCGGATGTCCATCTCGCTGATCTCGTCGAGCAGCAGGGTGCCCTTGTCGGCTTCCTCGAACTTGCCGATCCGGCGCGCGACGGCGCCTGTGAACGCGCCCTTCTCGTGGCCGAACAACTCGGATTCCAGCAGGTTGTCGGGGATCGCGGCGCAGTTGACCGACACGAACTTCTCGTTGGCCCGGCGCGACTTGGTGTGCAGGTAGCGGGCCAGCACCTCCTTGCCGGTGCCGGACTCGCCGGTGATCAGCACGCTGGCGTCGGACGGCGCGATCTGGTCGGCGAGCTTCAGCACCCCGGCCATCACCGGGTCGCGGAACACCACCGCAGTCTGCTCCTCGGCGACCGCCGCCAGGACCGCGGCGATCAGCTCGGGATTCGGGGGCAGGGGGATGTACTCCTTGGCGCCGGCGCGGATCGCCGCGACCGCGGTGTCGGGGTCGCTCTGGATGCCGCAGGCCACCACCGGGGTGTTCATCCGCTCCTGCTTCATCTGCTTCAGGAAGCGGGCGACCGGCTGGCGCACGTCGATCATGACGAGGTCGGCGCCCGGGCCGTCGCGCAGGATCTTCAGGCCGCCCTCGATGTCGGGCACATGGCTGACCTTGGCGCCGCGCTGCATGGCGATCTGCCCGGCGGTCGTGATGTGTCCCTCGAGTGTGCCGACGATCAACAGGCGCATCGTTTCGCTCCCGGTGTCACGAGTAGTAGTCCAGCCGCTGCGACGGCGGCAGGACGGTGTTCAGCAGCACCTCGAGCTGCCGGGGATTCTCCTGGCGGGCGATCGAGCTCGCGGCCACCATGTAGATCTGCTGGATCTGGCGCTCGTCGGCGGCGTTGCGGTCGACCTTCGCCGCCACCGGCGCGAACACCATGTAGGCCATCACCGCGCCGTAGAAGGTGGTCAGCAGGGCCACCGCCATCGCCGGCCCGATGGCGTTCGGGTCCTTCAGGTTCGCCAGCATCTGCACCAGCCCGATCAGGGTGCCGATCAGCCCCATGGCCGGCGCCACCTCGGCGGCCCGCCGGAGCACGTTGGCGGCCCGGGTCAGACGCTCGGAGGTCGCCTCGATCTCGGTGGTGAGGACGTTCTCGACCCGCTCCGGCGCGCCGCCGTCGACCGCCATCGCGATGGCGCGCTGCAGGAACGGCTCGCCGGCCAGCTGGGGCAGCACGTGGTCGAGCGCGAGGATACCGTTGCGGCGGGCGATCTCGGCCAGGTTCAGGGCCCGCTCGCAGGCCCGCTGGACGTTGCGGGACGGCGGAAACACGGTCCGCAGCAGCAACGGAACGACCCCGAGCACCTCGCCGACCGAGAACGACACCATGGTCACGGCCAGGGTCCCGAACAGCACGATCAGCACCGACGGGAAGTCCACGAACGACCGGATCGAGTCGCCGAGCACGATGGCGCCGCCGATCAGCACGAACGCGCCGATCAGGCCGATCAGCAGGGCGCCGTCGACCGTGGTGCCGCTCGACGGGATGTCGTAGCTGACCGGGGTGCCCGCCCGCGGCGCGGCGTACTCGGCTCCGTCCGCCATCGTTTCCGCCCCGCGCTCAGGCCGGCCTGTCGGCCTTGATGATCTCGGTCATGGTCACGCCGAGCCGCTCGTCGACGATGACCACTTCGCCGCGCGCCACCAGCCGGTTGTTGACGTAGATGTCGATGGCCTCGCCGACCTTGCGGTCGAGCTCCACGACGGCGCCGCGGCCGAGCTTGAGGAGCTGGCTGACCTGCATGCTGGTCTTGCCGAGCACCGCCGAGACCTGGACCGGGATGTCGTACACCGCCTCCAGCTCGCGGGCGGTGATCTGCCCCTTGCCGTCGTCGGCATAGACTTCTTCCGGCTCGTCCTGGGCCGCCATGGCAGCAGCCATGTCGTCGTCGTCGAGGTCCGTGAGGTTGAGATCGTCGTCGGACATGGGGGCCTCCTCGTTCAGTTGGGCCGGTCGCCCGGGGCGGGCTCGTCAATGGCGTTGTCGACTTCCGCGACCGCCGCGTCGACGTCGGTGGGCGTGGCGTCGGGTGCGGCGGCCGGGCGATGCTCGCGTTCCGGCTGGCCGGCGAGCGCGCGTTCGACGATGTGGTCGATCTGTTCCCAGGTTTCGTCGAGCGAGCGCTCGACCGCGCCCGCCTGCCAGGAGACCCGGCAGTCGTCGAGCGGCAGCTCGGGGTCGCCGACCAGCACGACCTGTCCCTCGTAGCCGACACGTGACGCCATCAGCTCGACGCGGCCCTGCAGGCCTTCCTCGATGGACGGGGCGACGCGGATCATCACCTTCGGCTGCTCGGTCAGGAACCCGAAGGCCTCCCGCACGACGCGCTCGACCTCCGGCAGCTCGCGGTCGCGCGTGAGCTGCGGCGCGAGCTTGCGCATCACGGCGACGGCCAGGCGCGAGGCGTCGGTCTCCATGGCCCTGGTCCAGGCCGTGTGCTGCTCGAACACCTTCGGGACGCGGGAGAACACGGCGTCCAGCGTGCGCGCGACCTGCTGCTCGATGCCGGCCATGGCGTCGGCCATGCCCTCCTGGCGTCCGAGCGCGTGCGCCTCCGCCCGGGCCTGCTCCAGTTCCTCGACCGAGAAGGTCGGCGGCCGGTTGGCCGCTGCTTCCTCGGCGGCCCGCCGTTTGGCGAGCTCCTCGGCCTTGCGGCGATCGTCGGCCCCGTCGTCGAAGCTGTAGTCGAAGGTGAACGGCCTGGTTCGCGCCATCGTCAGAGTCTCCAGCGGGCGTCAGGCGACGCGGGCGAGGGTGTCGGCTCGACCGCCATCACTGGGCTTCCTGATACATCCAGTTGCGGATGATCGCGACCGCCTCCTCGGGATGCTTGTCGACGATCTCGCCGATCTTGCGGAGCGACGACGCCCGGACCCGGCCCTCGACCTGGTTGATGTCGATCATCTGGTCGAGCAGGCTCTCCTCGGCCTCGTCCTCGCCTTCCAGGAGCTCGGCCATGTCGGCCGTGGCCCCCGGTCCGGCGAGCTGCGCGAGCTGGCCGTCCTGGCCGATCATGCCGCCGCCGCGCGAGGCGAGGGTGGTCGGCATGCTCTCGAACAGGCGGGTCAGCACCGGGCGGACCACCAGCAGGATGACCAGCAGGCCGACCACCGCGAGCACCATGACCTCGGCGAGCTGCAGGAACTCTTCCTTCGAGATGCCGAACAGGAACGAGCCGTCGCCGAGATCCTGGGGCTCGAGCTTCACGAACTCCATGTTGACGACTTCGACGGTGTCGCCGCGGTCGGCCCGGAACCCGACGGCCGACTTGACCAGGGTTTCGATCTGCGAGAGCTGCTCCGGCGTGCGCGGGACGTACACCCGGTCGCCGGCGTCGTTGCGCGTGTAGGTTCCGTCGACCAGCACCGCGACCGAAAGCCGCTCGACCTCGCCGGACTCGCGGGTGCGTTGGCGGACGATCTTGGAGATCTCGTAGTTGACGGTTTCCTCGGTCCGGTTGTTGGACGACGAGGAGGAGGTGCCGGTGCCGCCCGCCCCGTTGACCTGGGCTTCAGGCAGGTTGTTCTGCACGGTCACCGTGCTGTCGTTCGCCTTGTCGGCCGACTGCGACTCGTCGGTGATGGTCTGTGTCGAGCGGGCGACCTGGGTGTCGGGATCGTACTGCTCGGTGTTCTCGACCACCCGGCCGTAGTTGATGTCGGCCGTCACCTCGGCCCGCACCCGGCCCAGGCCGACCGTCCGCTCGACCATCTCCTCGATCGAGCGGCGCATCCGGCCCTCGTAGGCCGACTTCATCTCCTCGGCGTTCATCATCGCGAGCGAGCTCTGCGCATCCTCGCCGAAGCCGCGCGCCAGCAGCTCGCCGCGGTCGTCCAGGATCGAGACGCCCTCGGGACCCAGTTCGGGGACGGCGGCCGCGACCAGATGCTGGATCGCCAGAACCTGCTCCTTGCCGGGACGTTGGCCGCCCTGGAGCTGCAGGACCACCGACGCGCTCGGCTTCTGGCGCTCGCGCGAGAACAGCTCGCGGCGCGGCAGCACCAGGTGGACGCGCGAGCCGCGCACGTTGCGCATCGAGGAGATCGTCCGGCCGAGCTCGCCCTCGAGGGCGCGCACCAGGTTGACGTTCTGGACGAAGCTGGTGGTGCCGAGGCCCTGGCTCTTGTCGAACAGCTCGTAGCCGACCGACCCGCCACCGGGCAGTCCCTGCTCGGCGAGCGAGACGCGCAGGCGCAGGACGTCGTCGGCCGGCACGAACACCTGGGTACCGTTGGCCTTCAGCTGGTAGGGGATCTCGCGGGACTCGAGCTCGCGCACGATCGACCCGGCATCCGCCGGATCGAGGTCGGCGTACAGCAGCGACATGCTGCCGGTGGACAGGCGCGACACCAGGAAAATGAAGAAACCGATCACGGCGATGCCGGTGCCGGCGAGCGCTGCCAGCCGTACCGGGCCGAGATTCCTGATCAGGTCGGCGAAGGGATTCATGCCGGTCACTCCCCGCGTGGCCCGCCATCCGTCGATGCGGCCGTTTTCGCCAATTCACATAAAATTTTATACAAAATTGCGGGAGCCTTGGGAAGGCCTAACTGGGCAAAAATTTCCTAGTCACGCTATCATGGTCTTCTGTAAAAAAGAACAAGGAATTAGACCGTTGAATTCCTATCGCGCGTGAACTGGCGCGACGCGCCGGCGAAAACCGGGAGGCCAGCATGGCCCGGAATAGAAGGGGGAAGCCGCCCGGCGGCAGGGGACCCGCGCCAACGGCCGCGCCGCCGACCGTGTCGCGCGGCGCCGGGCGGTGGGCCGATCCGTCCAATCCGGTCAATCTGCGGCACGCGCAGCAGGTCGCGGCGGCCATGCAGGCGCTGGAGCGTGGCGACCTCGAGAACGCCCGGCGCGGCTTCCGGACGGTGCTGGACGAGAACATCCGGCACCCGGACGCGCTGCACGGCATGGGCCTGTTCGCGCGCCGGGTCGAGCTGTTCGATACCGCCGCCTCGCTGATCCGCCAGGCGATCGAGGTCGAGCCGAACAACGGCAGCTACTGGTCCAACCTCGGTAACGTGCTGCAGAAGATGGACCGGTGGGACGAGGCGATCGAGGCGCACCGCACCGCGGTCCGGCTCAACCCGAACCATTTCGCGATCCGCCAGAACCTGGGCAGCGCCCTGAACCTGGTCGACCGCCCGTTCGAGGCGCTGCCGCATTTTCGCGAGGCGCTGCGGCTCAACCCGGACTCGCCGGACACCGCGGCGAGCTACGCCACGACCCTGTACCGGGTCGGCGAGTACGGCGCCGCCCTGCGGTTCTTCCGGCAGGCCCTGGCCGGGAACCCGCGGCATCCGGTCGCCCACTTCAACAATGCGGTGACCCTGAACTGGATGGGGCGCTGGTCGGAGGGCTGGCCGGGCTACGAATGGCGCTATGCGACCCAGGGCTTCCATCGGCCGCCGAGCCGCTTCAAGGCGCCCGATCCGTTGCCCGACGACCTCCACGGCTGCAACGTCCTGGTGTTCGGCGAGCAGGGCATCGGCGACGAGATCCGGTTCGCCACCATGGTGCCGGACCTGGTCGACCGCGGCGCTGCCGTGACCCTGGAGTGCACCGCCAAGCTGCAGCCGCTGCTCGAGCGCTCGTTCCCGACCGCGACGGTCCGGCCGTTCCCGGTCCCGGGCGAGGCGACCGAGGCCGGTCTCGACGGGTTCGACATCATTCTGCCGACCGGGAGCCTCGGACGGCTGCTGCGGATGGGGCCGGACAGATTCCCGGAGCGTCCCGTGACACTGCGACCGGATCCGGAACGGGTGGCCGACCTGAAGCGCCGGGTCGCGGCGTTCGGAAGCGGACCGAAGATCGGGCTGTGCTGGCGCAGCCGGGCGCGCGGACGGACCCGTGCCGAGTACTATCCGGAAGTATCGGAGCTCGGGCCGCTCCTGGAGCTGCCCGGCGTGACGTTCGTGAACCTGCAGTACGACGAGTGTGCCGCCGAGCTGGCGCAGATCCGGAACCGGTTCGGCGTACCGGTGCATGTCGTCGAAGGGCTCGACATGTTCGACGACCTCGACGGATCGGCGGCGCTGACCGCGGGGCTCGATCTGGTGGTGAGCGCCAACACCTCGGTCGCGACGATCGGCGGCGGCGTCGGGGTGCCGACCATCGAGTTTCACGGCAGGCCGGTACCGCCCGGCTACCCGATCGACGGTCACGATCCGTGGTTCGCCTCGGTCACGCCGATCGGCAAGCGGATGGCGGATCCCTGGGGACGGACGGTGCGGGCGATCGCCAAGCTGATGACGGAACGGATTTCGGCAGCCGGTTAGCGGCGCTCGGCGGTTGGGCCGCGGCGCTCGTTGCCGCGATACTGCTGGAGCCTGGTCGCCCGCAGGCCGCGGACGCCGTAGCGGTCGATCAGCCGCTGCCACGACTCCAGTTCCTCGAGCGACAGGTTCCAGCGCTTGCAGGCTTCCTCGATGGTCAGCAGGCCGCCGCGGACGGCGGACACGACCTCGGCCTTTCGCCGCATGACCCAGCGCGTGGTGTCCGGCGGCGGCAGATCGTCGATGCCGATCGCCGTGCCGTTGGGACCGGTGACTTGCTGGGGCCGGCTGGTCGGAGTCTTGGTAGCCGCTTGTCCGTTCATGGCCGTCGTATGCTGATTGGAGCCTGGGACCAGTGTGCGGGCCGGCTCTTAACAAACGACTAATACATGGACC
>Ga0070728_10000963_pt1 | contig 48154 bp, 37 predicted proteins | sample tdDd471_FD_66723 | JGI IMG/M metagenome (GOLD analysis project Ga0070728, IMG submission 66723) | Marine sediment microbial communities from the Atlantic coast under amendment with organic carbon and nitrate - tdDd47.1 | ecosystem: Environmental > Aquatic > Marine > Coastal > Sediment | place... | reverse complement strand
TCGGCTGGGATGCCGACGCCATGACCTTTGACCGGCCCATCTATGCCGGCAACGTCATTTCGACCCTGAAGATCGACACCGACGTGAAAGTGGTAACGGTTCGCGGTACTGCCTTTGAGCCCGCCGAAGCCGGTGCCGCCGGTGGCGAAACCGCAGCCCTGAGCGTGGATTTGGGCGCTGCGTTGGCAAAGACCAAATTCGTGGCCATGCACGCCAGCAACTCCGCCCGCCCGGAACTCACCGAAGCCTCGGTGGTTATCAGTGGTGGTCGCGGTCTGAAGGACATTGGCGGCTTTGAACAGTACATTTATCCCCTGGCAGACCTGCTGAACGCCGCCGTGGGCACCACCCGCGCCGTGGTTGACGCAGGCATCCTGCCCAACGACCTGCAGGTTGGACAAACCGGTCAGATCGTGGCCCCGGACCTGTATTTCGCCGTGGGTATCTCCGGCGCTATCCAGCATCTGGCGGGTATGAAAGACTCCAAAGTCATCGTCGCCATCAACAAGGACGACGAGGCTCCGATTTTCAATGTTGCGGATTACGGCCTGGTGGCGGATGCCACAAAGGTTATGCCGGAACTGGTGGAAAAAGTATCGGCAGCCAAAAGCAACTAGTATCCCTCACATATTAAAGACCAGGGTCACCGCACGCCGGTGGCTCTGGTCTTTTGTTTACATTTCAACACAATAACATCACAGCACAGACCCCGACTTCCCACAGCATGAAAATCATGTTATGCGGCGTTTTTGGTTTGCCATACACCGGGCTTTCGGTATATAGTGCCTAGCAAGAAAACTTTATATATACGCTCCTGTACAGGAAGAGGCTGCCATGATTGACGAATTGAAAACCGACCGGCACAGAGCGCTGCTCGCCGATTATTTTAGTGATGAGGCTATTGAGAACATCATGCGCCATCTGCCGGAAGACACCTTCGACGAGTTGGTGCAGGTTCTGAAGCTGGTGGAAAAACGCACTGCGCGCTATAACTCCCAGATCAAACAGCTTAAAGAACGGATGCAGCATCAGATCTGATGTGAAACCGGGGGACGGTGACACACAACCTGCCAGGCATCAACGTTTTCTGAAATCCTTAATTTTTTGCGTATGAGGGGCGGCAATCCGGGAACGGCTTGAAGCAAAAGTGCTTTTTGTAGCCTGTTCCTTACGGGTTTCCGGGTTCAACTGAATGGTGAACAGGGTGTACCAGCGGTTGGCGTCGGGTAATATCCAGCGCACCGGGCCTGCGGCATGGCGCACCACCACCGGCATCATGATCTCGCCGCCGGGAAGGGCAAAATCATCGGCGGCATCGTAGGCAGTGATGTCGTCCAGGTGCCAGCGTTTTTGGGTACCAACACCAAAAAAACGCACGGGTAAAAAGTAAAAGGCGTGATTTGTCAGGCCCAGCCAGCCGATTTCCGCTTTCAGGCCCGATCCCAGGCGAATAGGACTTTTGCGCTGCACCACCTCGTCATCGCCGGTGGCACGGATACGCCGGGACATGAGATACACCCGCCGAAAGCCCACGGCAAACACATAGGCCCCCACCAGAATCAGTCCCGAGAAAAAGCCACCGGTGATTTGCATGATGCTGACATCCCCCAACAGGCAGGACAGCACCGTGCACACAACGGTGACAGCGAGGATATACAAACCGTATTGCCGAACAAACACCACATTGAGAAACCAGAAATTCGGCAGCAGATCGGAAATATTGAAATCGAACTTCTTCATGGATACATCCGCCTTTGGTAAATGTATGCACAGTATAGCAGGATTGCTCCGAAAAGCAACGTTGCCACGGCCTTCAATTGCGCCCCGCAGCCTTGACCCCGTGGCAGTGCTGTGGCAATATAGCGCCAAGGTTCTTTATAGCCCCCCGCGCGGGGCGCCACCATCCCGTACCAGGAGAAGACGTATGAAAGTCCGTATACTCTGTATTAGCGCAGTGCTTATTCTGTCCCTTGCAGCCTGTAAAGGCTCAGACCCTGCAGCGCCCCAGGCCACCGATGGCAAAGCCCCGGCCGCGGCAAAGCAGGAAGGCAACCCCACCATGGACCTAGCGGAAACCACCTTTGATTTTGGTGAGATTACCCAGGGAACCAAAATTGAGCATGTATACAAGTTTAAAAACAACGGCACCGCCGATCTGAAACTTGGCCGCCCCAAAACATCCTGCGGCTGCACCGCATCCCTGCTGAGCAAGGACATTGTTCCCCCCGGTGGCGAAGGCGAACTCAAGGTCACCTTCAACTCCTCGGGCAAGCGGGGCAAACAAAATCGCCGCATCACCATCCCCAGCAACGTGCCGGGCATGGAAAAAGTTCAGATCACCATCACCGGTGAGGTAAAAGTGGACCTGGCCTTTGAACCCAATTATGTCAAGCTAGGCACCATGACGGAAAAGAAAGCCGTCACCAAAATCGTCAAACTGACCAACACCGGCGAAACCGCCGTCACCATCACCAAGGTGGAAGTCTCCCGGTCCGAGGAAGTCAAAGTGGATCTGAAGGAAGGCACGGAACTGAAACCCGGCGCATCCATCGAATTCAAAGCAACGGTTAAGCCCAAAGAGCCCATGCGGCACTTCTCCAGCCGTCTGCAAATCCAGACCAGCCACGCCAAGCAAAACCGTCTGTATCTGGCCCTCTACGGTCAGGTGGCAAACAAAAAAGGCGAGCTCCCCCCGCCGCCCAAGGGCGCTACCAGCGGACGTCCCGTCAAACGCATGGGCGTGACCAAGGGCAAAGGCGGCGCAGCAAAGGTTATGCCCAAGGCAAAAAACCTCCAGCCCGTCAAACTGAACACCAAGGTTACCCCCAAAGCATCGAAGTAAGTGATGATGATTGATTTCAAGCCCCTGCTGGTATGTGGTATTGCCGGGGGCAGCGCATCGGGAAAAACAACGGTGGTCCGCAAAATTGTGGACGCCTTTCCCCCCAGCACCGTAAGCCTGCTGGATCAGGACAGCTATTACGCCGACCTCAGCGACATGCCCCTTGAAGAACGACGTCACTTCAACTTTGATCATCCGGCGGCCTTTGACACCGATCTGCTGATGCAGCACGTGTGGCAGATTAAAAAAGGCGAAGCCATCGACAAACCGGTGTACTCCTTTGAGGATTACAACCGCACAAAAAATGTCACGGTTATCGAGCCCGCTCCCATCGTGATCATCGAGGGCATCATGGCCCTGTGGGATGATCGGCTCCGCAGTCTGATGGACATCAAGCTCTTTGTGGACAGCCCCGACGATATCCGGCTTCTGCGGCGCATCGAACGGGATGTGGAGCACCGGGGGCGCAGCCTGGCGTCGGTACGGGATCAGTATTACCAGACCGTCCGGCCCATGCACATTTCCTTTGTGGAACCCACCAAGCAGTTTGCGGACATCATTATCCCCGAAGGCGGCTTTAACGATGTGGCCATTTCCATGGTCATCGACGCCTTGCAGTCCCGGCTGGTGGCGGCGGGCCGCAAGTAACCCGCAGTTTTCCCCATATACACAAAAGACCGGAAGCATGTGCTTCCGGTCTTTTTTTTATCGCTGTTTTTTGGGAATCACTTTTTGCCGCTGCGGTTGAGCAGTTTGATAAACTCCTCGTTGATCCCGCCGCCGTTCATGTCCACCCGCAGGGTTTTGAGGTTTTTCACCTTGCTGATGGCCGCTGCCACTGTGGGGGAAAAGGGTCCGCTGACCAAAAGCCCGGTGTCGGCTTTTTTCACGCTTTTGGCAAAGACCACACAATCCTTTTCCAGATCTTCGCTGTGGCGCACATCAAGGGTGAGCTGCACATTGCCCAGTTTTTCCAAAGCACGGATATCCCGTTTTTTCATGCCGCAGGGAACAATAATGTTTTTAAACACCCGGGCATAGCCTTTTTTCAACAGTCGAAGCTGCTTGCGACCCAGGGGTTTGTCCAGCACGATTTCCATGGAAAAGGAACGCAGGGCCCGGAGTTTTTCCAGATCCTGTTTTTTAATCATGGAACCCGGCAGCCGTACCATTTTGGCGTTAAAGGGGAAATAATCCGCCTGCAGGGCCAAAAACATGGGGCTGATTTCCTGCGTGCGGGTAAAGTCGAACACAAAGACATCCTGACTGCCGCTGTAGTTTCCCGCCGCTGTTTCGTCAAAGGTGGATGGCCACACTACTCTGGTGTTGACACCCTTGTAGGCTCCCAGCAGGCTTTTCATGCCTTTGGGGGGCACCGCGCCATCCATGTCAACGATCAGGTCCGTGTTTTTGGCCTTTGACAGCGCATCCAGTTCCGGGGCCTCGGGCTGCCGGTGCAGCACCACTTCCTTGTGTACCCGGCGCAGGCGCACCACCTGGGCTTTGCCGTCTTTGGCGTCGTTAAGCTGGTAGTCGCTTTTACCCGCCTTGAAATCCATAAGGGAATCCGCATGTACCGGCGCAGCCAGCGCAAGCAGAATGACACAGCTTAACAGTATACGATGTATATTCATCATCATGGCATCCCTTTAGGGCAGGGGGTCCTTTTTTCGGTAGGACCGTGCGGTATCTTTTATCCAGGGTGAAATGATTCCGCGAAGATAGGCCGCTGCCATGGGATTGTCCCGGCGCAGATTCTTCTTTTCCACAGCCTCGGCTTCAATATTATACAACTTACCCACCGGACCTTTCAAGAGCAATTTCCATTTTCCCGCCATTACCGTGCGGTAGGCGTTCAGCATGGTGGAAAAAGCGTGGTGCCGACGATGGGGCGTGGGGTCTGCCACCAGGGGCAAAAAGCTTTCGCCGTCAATGTTTTTCGGCGCTTCAAGACCCATGGCGTCCAGAATGGTGGCATTCAGATCAATATGCTCCACCATGTCCGGCACCCGCAGCCCTGCGGGAAACATCGGCGGATAATAGACGATCAACGGCATGTGGATCAGTTCCTGATACAGGGTATGTCCGTGGCCCACGCTGCCGTGGTCCCGAAACTCGTCGCCGTGATCCGAGGTGATGATCAGCATGGTGCTTTCGGCTTTGCCCTGCTTTTCCAGCTCCGCCCAGAGAATGCCCAGCTGGTCATCGTTGTAAGAGACCTCGCCATCGTACAGGGCTTCCAGATGGAACCAGTCCCGGTCCGACATTTTTACCCGTTTGCCCTTGATGTCACCCAGCAGAAATCCGGTTTTCCGGGGTTTAATGGGGCCCTTGCGGTAATTGTAGGGCGTTTCATCGTAGAGCTTTAAAAACGATTTAGGGGGATCGTAGGGTACATGGGGATCAATGGTGCCCAGATACACAAAGTAGCGGTCATTGCTTTTCAGGGTTTTGAACCAGGGCCAGAAGAGCTTCAGCAGGTTTTCGGTGTCGCTGGGCAGGTTTTCCCGGATGGGATTCCGGTACTTGTTCCAGCCCTGCTTAAAGCCGAACTTTGCGCCCAGGTAGCCGTTGGAAATAAAGGCGCCGGTTTTCACCTTTGCTTTTTTCAGCCGCTCAGAAAGCAGGACCATTTTTTTCGACAGCTTTTCACTGGTGGTTTCCGCCTTGGTTTTTTGGGGATACAGAGCCGTGAAAAAGGCGGCGCTGCTGGCCTTGGACCAGTTGCCCTGCACATAGCACTGGTCAAAGACCACGCCTTCTTTGGCAAAGCGGTTGAAGTTCGGGGTTTTTACCCGGGTTTCGGGATTGTAGACCGAGACCTTGTCACGGCGCAGGGTGTCGCTGAGATACACGATAACGTTGTCCGGCCGGGGGGCGTCCCGCTTGATGCGCAGGGGCTTTTGGGTTGTCACCAGCCGCATGCTGCCCAGAGTTGCCGGGGTATCGCCGGTGTTCTCCACCTGCAGGGCCATGACCGTGTCCGCAAAGGCGTCGATGTCCATGGATGCGGCGGTGGCTCCGGCCACAGAACCTTCATACAGCACCGCCGGGGCGGCTGCCTGGGTGGAAGCGCTGACTTCTACCGGGCCGGGGCCCTGGGCGTTCATCCGCAGCCACAGTCCCTTGTGGGGGTACATGAACAGGCGGAATCCGCTTTGCGGCGGCATATGCACCGCGCCATCGGTGGCCCGGGGAGGATCGCTTATCAGCGAGGGGGTTTGCACCACCGGGGTTTCGGCGGCCACCGCAGAAGCCTCCGGCGTGCTGAGACGACCGGCGGGACCAAACCACAGCCAGGCGATTTTGGGACCCGCGCCGCCTTTGGTGCGGTTCATCCGCAGATCAACCACGGTGTCGCCCTTTGCCAGACCTTTAAGCACAATGCGCTGTTCCTGCCAGCCACTGTTGGCCAGACGGATCACGCCCATGTCCTTGTTTTCCACGGCAACGGTAATGCTTTGCAGCTTGCGGCTGGGCTCAAGGCGCAGCACCAGCTCGTAATCACCGGCCTGAAGCACCGGCAAAAACAGCTTGCCGCGACCGCCCTGAATACGGCTGATTTTTTCTTTCTTATCCTTGCCCTTTTTTACGTCCTTCCAGCCGGTTTTCCAGTGGCCCTGGGTATATTTGTAAAAGCCACGGTTTCCGGTGGGAATATAGATGCCGCCCTGATACAGCAGTTCCACCTGGTCGGCATTTTGCAGCAGTTGCTCGGCCGTGATTTCGCTGCCTGCCCGGGGCAGGGACTGCACCGATGCAAGGGCGGGACGCGACTCAACGGGTTGCGGCTCTGCTGCAACATCTGCGGGCTGTACCGCTGCGGGCTGCATCTTTTGGGGAGCTGCTTTTAGGTTTTTAACCGCTGTATCAGCGGCAACGCTGCTGCCGCACCACAGGATGCCTATCGTCAATGTAAACAAAACAAACAGCCGTCGGGCCATGGTGAATACCTCCTTCACAATAAGAGCTTACTGTATCCGGCAGCGCAGATGATGGCAAGACAAATTGGCATGGCAAAACATCTTGCCGAACCCCTTGTCAACGGTCTCATTGCCTTGACCCCGCAGCCCGCAGGCTTATGATTTAAAAAAGATCGCAACCCTTTTAAAGAGAGCATCCGGCATGACATCTTTGGCCCGTATACGCACCATAAGCGCTGTCACCCTTGGCATTCTGGGAATGCTCTGGCTTGCCACGGCCCACAGCACCGACAGCGCAAAAGAAAACCGGCGAAACGCCCCGGGGGTGCCGGTTATTGTTGAGTTATTCACCTCACAGGGCTGCTCCTCCTGTCCCGCGGCCGACGCCTTTCTCAACGATCTTGCCAACAATCAACCGGTGGACGGCCTGCATATTATTCCCTTAAGCCTGCATGTGGATTACTGGGACGACATGGGCTGGAAGGACAGCTTCAGCCACCGGCGGCACAGCATCCGGCAGCAGTTGTACGCCAGCGTCATCGGTGACAAGCGCATCTACACCCCCCAGATGATCATCAATGGGCGCAGCGCCTTTACCGGCTCCGACACCGCCACTGCCATGCAGGCCCTGCGTTTGTACGGAACTGCGGCAAAACTCCCGGTGCATGTCTATCTCAACGACGACCGCAGGGCGGTGATCCGGGTGGCGGGGGTCAACATGCTGCCACGGCCCATCATGGGCCATGTGGTGCTGGCCCTGACCGAGGACGGCCTTGAAACCGAAATACTCCGGGGCGAAAACCGGGGACGCTCCCTGAGCAATGTGGGCGTGGTACGAAACATTGGCATTGTGGGCACGGTGTCACTGGGCCCCGGGGCGGACCGCGCCGGATTCAGCCGGGAAGTCGAACTGGACCTGCAACCGGGATGGAACCCGGAACACATGCACGTTGTGGTTTTTGTGCAGGATATCGAAAAAATGCGGGTGCTTGGGGCAACGGCCCGGCCCCTTTCGACTCCTGTGAAAAAACGCTGATCCCGCTACAGGGCAATCCAGGAAACATCAAGGGTATACTGCTTGCGCCGGGCATTGCGCAGCACATCCTCCAACAGACCACAGCCCCGAAGATAATATTCCTCGGCGCGACGGCGCTCCACTTCAAAGCGGGAGGACGTGATAAAGTTCCGGGCGATTGCCAGGGCCAGACGGCGCTCCACATGGGGGTCGTCATGCTGCCGGGCAAAGCCCCGGCACAGATCAATCATGGCTCTGTTGATGGCAAACAGCCGGGCCCGCATAAAGGGATCATGCACCGGCAACCGGACATTGGAGAGCACAAAGGTGCCCACATCCTCTGCCGGATCACCCGGCGTGCTGCGATGCACATCGATATAATGCACCTGCCCCAGGGCGGGATCGAACAGGATGTTGTTGGTGTTGAAATCACCGTGTATCCATACCCGCACCGGAGACTGCCATTTTTCCGCCCAGGGATCCAGCCGTTTGAGCATGGCGGGCAGGGTCGGATATTTTCGGTCACCGATGGCGCAGCGCTGGTTCCACAGCCCGGCAATATTCGGATGATTGGCATAGACCGCATCCAGCCTGCCCCGGACCTGATCCAGCGAACGGCAGGGAGCCGCCACCCGGCGCTTTGTGGTGCCCCAGATATGCAGCAGGGCAGCATTTAAAGCATCAAATGCCCCGGCCACCCGCTGATTATCCTCGTTTACAAAAATATCCTGGTACAGCTTGCCATCCAGGTATTCCATGACCACAGCCGCGCGGTCTCCCTTGCTTTTAACGCTGAGAATCTCCGGCACCAGCCCGGGGAACCGGCTGTTCCATTTGTTGATACGCTCCAGCTCCTCATCGATTTTACGGCGGAAGCCTTCTTTGAAAATACCGGAGCGGTCATCCATCTTAACCGAGCCGATGCGGTGCCCCGACCGGGTACCCGCAATGTCGTTAAAGCGATAGGTTTCCGAGGATTCCCCGTTGGACATGGCGTCCACCACATTGTGGAAGGTCTGCCACTGCCGGTATTTCAGCCGGTCCTGTCCGCCCAGATGCATCAACGCTTCGCCGATGTTCAGGATTTCGTCACCCATTTTTTCGTAGGATTTGGTCAGCAGCATAAAGGTGATAAGCGAGCCGGAGTTTTTGCGTTCCGGCTGATTCATCATTGCCACAATGCGCTTGAGTTCCTTGTCGTACAGGGCATCCAGACGGGCCTCGGCTTTGCAGATGGTCTGCATGGAACCGGTGCGCGACTTTTGCACCGCCGTCACCACCCGCTTGAGGGCCGTGGTGGTGGTTTTGTAAAAACGGTCAATATGAAAATCTTCCAGGGTATAGGGATTTTCTTCCAAAAAGGGCAGCTGCCGCACCTGATTGACGGCAAAATCCGCGATATGCTCCAGACTTGCGGCAATCACATACATGGCCTTGTTGGCGTCTGCAGCAGCTTCGGCCATGGCCTCGGAATCCGGACGGTCCGGAAGCTGCATGGTGGGCGCAAAACAGAGCTTGGCGATATTGTACTTCAGGGTATCGACGTAATCATCCCGCTCTTCCACCCGTCGGCCCAACGCCGCGTTGCGGGTCATAAGGGCTTCAAAGGCGTCGTCCACCTGCCGTTTGGTTTCCACTGCCAGAAAATGCAGGTTTTGTCTGATTTCCTTTACACTCATATGCGCTTATTCCGTGTCGCTGTCCGGGCTGCCGGTGTCGATGCGCAAATCAAGAGACCCCAGGTGGGGGAGTTTCTGATTCCAGCGGATCAGCAGCCGCAGCTCCTGGTCCTGCACCGTGGATTCCGCTTCCACTTCCACAAAAATGGGGGGCTGCGGGGTCATTTTGATGTGTTCCGCCCCGGCGGAAAGATCCAGCTTTCCTTTACGCAGGCCTTCGGTCACCTGCTCCAGCAGGGCCACCAGCTCTGCGGTCTGCTGCACGCCGTGAAACCGAAATCGTCCCTGTTTTGACTGTTTCATATGTTCACCATCACTCCACTATACAATAACATACCGGTTAACCCGGCAATAAAACTTAAGTATAGCTTGCCTGGAGGGTGAAAAGCAAGACATTCGACAAACCGTGCAGCAACATGCCACCGGCAATTGAGTCTGTTTTTTTATACAACCAGCCGAACATGAGGGAAGGAAAGAACACCGCCAGACGGTAGCCCGCCGGAACCAGAGCCAGATGCCCCAGGGCAAACAGAGCGCTTGCGGTGATAAAGGCCGGACCAATGGATACGCCGATAAACCGGAACCAGGTGGTGTTCCATACCCGCTCAAGTTCCCGTTGCAGATAGCCGCGGTAGAAAAATTCCTCGGGTAGTCCCACCAAAAAGATATGCTCCAAAGCCAGCACAATGACACCCCGCTGGGGCAGGGCAAAGCTGAATTCGCGATGCAGATAGTCGGTGGCCCATATGTGATAGCCCACAATATAGGGAGGAAAGATCACCGCCATGATAATACAGGCCCAGCCAATACCCCGCAGGGCGGTTTTGGGCGACAGGCCGAAAAGGTCCAGATCAAAGCCCCGGCGAAAGGCAAACTCCGCCGGCAGCAGGATCATGCACATGGCGCTACAGAGGTAGAAAAACTCCCGCAGCAGGGGAATGCCCAGCAGGGGGGCCACCTGCTCCGCCAGGGCGATACCTGCGCTGGTGCCTGCAAACAACAGCCCCAGCTCCCACAGGCTGCGCTTTGGGCCGGGATGCTCCGGTGGTTTCGGTTGTGGTGTTACTTCACTGTTCATGGGGCGATCATAGGGCAAAGCCCGGTCTTTGGCAACGAAATGCGTTCCCCATGTGCCTTCACGGAAAAATGCATGCAGCGCAATTTTGTGCTTGATAAGTACTTTTGTATGGTTATACTGATAACGGACGGTTACGAACATCCAGGTAGCAGACAGCCCACTGTAGAGATATAATAGTGTTCCGAGGTAAGGGGAAGCAGGTATGACGATTCGTATTGAGGAAAACACCCGGGGGATCTGGGATTCCCAGTGCCGCACTGTGTTTGCCACGGTGCATACGTTTAAGCGGGAGCCGATCTTCAGGGACCGGCGGCTGGCCGGGCTTATGGTGGATGCCCTGCGCTGGCTTTCGGGAACCGGGGACTGCGTGGTACATTCCTGGGTGGTGATGCCGGATCATGTGCATCTGCTGTTGTCCCTGCCAACCGGGGGCGACGGACTGGACAATTCGCACCTGCAGCCGGAGCGCATGCTGGACAAGCTGAAAGTTTTTCCGGCCCAGCGCATCAGCCGTCTGGTGTTCCGCACCAACATCTGGGATAACGATGATCAGATCGACCCCATAGATGACGAAGTCGAATTCTTCCGTCATATGCTGTATATACTGGAAAATCCCCGCTGCGCAGGTCTGGTGAAAAGCTGCTCCGAATACCCCTATCTGGAAGTGCCGGAGCGCTGCATGCTGCAGGAGGGCCTGCTGGATGTGGACGAGGCTCTGGTGCCATAAACACAGCCATCATCTCCGCCGATATTTACATCACAGATATTTGATCATCTCCACGCAGGGAATCGTCACACCGCTGCGGGTGCTGTGTTCTGTCTTGCCGCCGGGCACCGCCACAAAATTTTGCGACAGGTAAAATCCCCGGGCCGTGAGGGTGGAACACAGGTGCACAGAAGACCAGCCCTGCTGCCGGGCGAAATCTTCCATCACCTCAAGCAGCGCCCTGCCAAAGCCCCGGCCCAGAGCTTCGGGAACCAGATATAATGCCATCACTTCGCCGGAAGGAATCATATCGCAAAAACCCGAAATTTCGCCGCCTTCCTCAACCACCCACATATGATTTTTCTCAATAAGCTGTTCCCGCCAGGCCTTATCCCAGGGCCAAAGCCAGGCTTTTACTTGCTGCGGGCTATAGTCTGAGGCGCAAACCTCTGCAATGGACCGCATGTGAGCCTGATGTATGCCAGGGGCATCCTGTATTTCTGCGGGGCGTATGGTCATGGGTCTTCTCTGTTATTTAAAATGATACCGGCCCTCTTTGTCCACGGTAACGCGGGGCAGGGTCTTGTGCTGTTCAAACCAGAGATACCCGGTACGGATATTTTCCCAAAAAGCCAGCAGGTTTTTGTCCTCTTTTGCAATGCCCTGCAACCGCCCCCATCCGGCGTCGTCCATGCGGTCAGGGAAAATATGCACCGCTACCGGGCGTTTCTTTGTGTGGGCGTCCTTTGCCATAAGGTACAGCTCGTCAATGCCCTTGTCGGTCATGGGCAGACAACCGATGGTGACGCAGTCGCCGTGAATATAGATATCACCGCCCAATGACCCTTTCCGCCCAAGAATGCGGTCGCTTTTGTTGGGGTAATTCACCCGCATGGAAAGATGATAGGAACTGTAGGGGTTGTAGCGATCCAGCCGGTAAAAGCCTTCGGGCACCTGCATGTCTCCCTGCCGCCGCTTGGGCCCCACATCCCCGGAGCGGGCGCAGACCGGATAGGTTTTGACATGCACATACGCCTTCCCGGCAGCGGGCTGTGCCCAGACTTCCAGCTGGTCTTTGGCCTTAAAAGCGCGAAAGAACAGGCGGTGGGGCGGGTAGGCAATGCCCTTTGTTTTAAACAATTGCGTTACGGTATTTCCTGCGGACTTCCGGGCCGTTGCCACCCGGGAGGCTTCCCGGGCCATGGCCAGACTCCACAGCGCCGCAATGGACAACAGCACTACAATACATATCAACAGCAACAATCGCCGGGCTTTGTACGTCATGAACACCTCCGCATATATCCTACACTTTGGCCCGGCATCCTTCAAGTCCCCTAGACTGTGGTAAAAAAGCAGGGTCGTCAGCCCAGCAGCTTGAGTCCCTTTTTGGTGTCAATGGCACCCTCGGGACAAATCTCCTGACAGCAGTAGCAGCGGATGCAGGTGCTGTAGTCGATCACCACCTTGTCACCCTCAAGGCTCATGGCGTCCGGGGGACAAATCTCCACGCACTGTCCGCAGGCCTTGCAACGCAACTGGTTGATCCGGGGCCGGGCGGTAATGCGGCTGGTAAGACGGCGTTTAAGCCATCCCGGCAGCTTCCACTGCAAATCAAAGGGCTGGGGCAGGGTAATGGGAACCGGGCGCACCATCTGTTCAAAGGGTTCGCCAACAAGGGGGACATCTTCCAGACGCAGGCTGTAGCCATCCTGTTGGGCTTCCGCCAGCACATAGACCGCAGCCGGGTCCACCCCCAGCAGATGGGAAATCACCACGTCCACACCCACGGCGTCGGAACCCGCAGCAATGAATCCCAGTTCCACCGGTGTTCCGTTGCCCGGGCCATCGCCCTCCATGCCCATCACGCCGTCAACGATGTTCAGCGCCGGGGCCACGGTGCGATGCAGATCCAGCAGCATGCGGGCAAAAAAGCGGTAATCCCGCCCGGCCTTCAGATGCCAGCCAGGTTTGCGCCCGCCCACCACGCAGCCAAAGATATTTTTAATGGCCAGGGTCAGCACCATCTGGGAATGGGTCTTGACCTTGGGAAGATTGATAATGACATCGGCTTCCACCACCTGGGGAGCCACCTGAAAATGTTTGAACACCCCGCCGGTGGCGCTTACTTCCATGCTGCGGGTAAAGGGCGACAGGGCCGCGCCTTCTTCCTCGATAACCGCCAAAAGCCCTGCCTTGCGGGCCGTGCCTTTGGTGCTGCCCACCCCGGGGCTGTCCCCTACCCAGATGGCTTTGGGGCTGGCGGTTTGCACCAGACGTATCACCGCCCGCAGAACTTCCGGGTGTGTGCAGACGCATTTTTCCGGCGGCGCCGCCACCAGCTGGTTGGGTTTTAAAAGCACCACGTCGCCGGGTTTTACAAAACGGCGGATGCCCCCCAGTTCTTCAACGGCGCGATTTACCGCCCGCTGCACGTCATCGGAATTGTATTCGCCGCAGCGCACCAGGGAAACTGGCGCGTGTTTAAGGTGCGGCGTATCCTGACGAAGAGTGTCCGGGGATTTCATGGGCGCCTGCTATGTGTTGATGCCGGTGGTGGTGCGGGTGCGCTCCCGGTCACGGTGGGCCCGCAGAAATCCCGCAAAGTAATCCACCGCGGAAATAACGCTGAAAAACAGCGAAATATACAAAAACACCAGGCCCAGCCGCCAGAAATCAAGCTTGGTGAACACCAGCCCCAGATTGACCACAAAGGTCTGGTGCATCATGAGCCCCGGCAGGGCCACCATCTGAAAAGCGGTTTTGTACTTGCCCAGGGGCTTGGCTGCAATAATCAGGCCCTCGCTGCCCGCCAGAGCCCGCAGGGCGGTGATGGAAATCTCACGGGCAATGATGATAATAACCACCCAGCCCGGCACGATGTGGCCCCACATGAGGATCAGCAGGATGGTGATGACCAGCAGCTTATCTGCCAGAGGATCGAGGAACTTGCCCACGGTGCTTACCAGGTTCCGCTTGCGGGCCAGATACCCGTCAAAGTAATCGGTGATGGCCGCAAGGGTATACAGCAGGATAGCGGCAAAGCGGGTGCCCAGGGTGTCGGCGTACATGAGCCAGGCCACAAAAGGGATCACCACAATGCGTCCATAGGTAAGTATATTGGGCAGCAGCAGCGCCTCTTCTTTCAGAGACATCCGGCGGCGTTTGGGTGGAGCCATAAGTATTTCTCTTTCCCGTTGGTGTTGACACTGCCAACGGTATAGCATGCCCCCCGTAAAAATGCCACAATAATGTACGCCCGGGATTATTCTGCGATATAGGGAGTGATGATGTCCCGCCACAGGGCCGTGGTTTTCAGCCGCCGAAGGTTGCCGTACATCCCCGCCACAACCCGGTTGAACATGGCCAGCTCCGCCGGGGCCTCAAACTGCAGCAGGGTGGTAAAATTCTGCCGCCCCCAGGCCTGAAACTCCGAATGAATATCCGCCTGATGGATAGGCACCGGCTCGTCGGCTTTAAAGGGGCCCAGCAGCATACCCGCCACCGCGGCGTACCATTCAATATCCGGTGGCTTTTTGCCCTTGTAGCGAATGCCAATGGTGTCCAGGTCGCCGGGAATACGGTCAAAGTTTCCCTGCAATGCATCCCGCAGAGCCCGGCGGTAACCCTCCACAAAGGCGGGGTCAAAGGTTTTGACGCAGCCAAAATCATACAGCACCAGACGGTTTTGCTCATCCAGGGCAAAGTTGCCGGGATGGGGATCGACGTGCATGACGCCGTGGTCAAAAAACTGGCACAGCAGCAAATCCAGAAGCCGGGCGCCGAACTGGTTGCGGCGCTCCTGATCCTTGTCCTCGCAGCAGATTTCGTCCCAGGACATGCCCGGGGTATAGCTCATGGTGAGCACCCGCTGGCTGCTGAAGGCGTCCACGGGTTCGGGAATCACAATATCGTCCCGGTCGGCGAACAGGCGGCGGAACAGCAGCAGGTTTTCCCGCTCAATACGGTAATCCAGCTCTTCCCGCAGCCGCTGGCGGACTTCCTCAAAAAACTTCAGGGGATCGCCCTTGAACCAGACCTTGCCCATGGTTTTTGCCAGGGTCCGCAGGTTGTCCAGATCGCTTTCCACCATCTGGTCAACTCCGGGGTACTGGATTTTCACCACCACCTGACGGCCGTCGTGCAAGGTGGCGCGATGCACCTGCCCAATGGAGGCCGAAGCGTGGGCCGTGGTGTCGAACTCTTTAAACAGCTCTTCCGGGGGGCGTCCCAGCTCCCGTACCACCTGATCCCGCAGCTGGCTAAAGGGCACCGGCGGGGCAGTGCTTTGGAGTTTGGACAGAATTTCCACCACCTCCGGGGGCAGAATATCCGCGGCCAGGCTCATGTGCTGACCCAGCTTCATCACCGCGCCCTTCATCTGTCCAAAGGTTTCCACCACCCTTGTGGCGTTGAGAATATGGGTAGCGGCAAGGGACTTGGCTTTATCCTCACCATCCTGAAAAGCATCCTTTACCCGCTGGCCCAGATAGCTGGAGCCAACCTTTGCGGTGAGTCCGCCCAACTTCAAAAAGCGGCCACCGCGCCCGGTGGAAACTTTTTTCTCTTTGCCGTCGTCCATGCTGAACCGTGCCTGCCTGGGTCTGGGATGTCGTACTACATCGGCAGTCTACCCCGCCGGGCTCCGGGGCGCAAGTAGGGGGAGAAATAATGATGGCAAATGAGCGGCATCCCAACTAGACCGCCAACCGGCATTCCACTGGCCGCCATATGGCACTGTAAACGCTGCGTCTTCCCCCTTGACACCCCAAAACCGCGCCGCTAGCATGGGGGCATCGTCGCCCAAGGGCGGCAACCGTATACCGAATTCGTTAAGGAGATACCATGGCCGACCTGTTTCATACCCTGTTGCTGCTGGCGCCCCCGGCCAGCGGAAAAAGTGAAGTCCGCACATTTCTGACCAACCACAACCCCGAAGCCTTTCACATGGGTGACACCGTGCAGCTGGATGACTATCCCTATGTGCATCTGCAACTGCTGGTGGACGAGGCCCTGGTGGCCATGGGCAAAGCCCCGGTGTTTCATAACGAAGACCCCGGCGGCCAGCGCAACGGCCCCTTTATGGACCCCCGGGAAATGGCGGGGCTTATGTACCTGCTGAACGACGATTATCTGGAGATTCTCGCAGGCAACGCCCCGGTGCCCGAAAACCCGGCGGCTGACCTGCTGCGGCGCTTTGACGATGCCAGCGAAAAAGCCGGTGCCCCGGTGAAATTCCGCGCCCTGGACGCCGAAACCCGGGCAGGCATCGAAGCCGCCCTTATGGACGAGGCCCGTGCCTTTTATAAGGAAAAAGCCGCCGCCTGCCCCGTGGACCTCACCGGCCGCACCATTGTCATCGAATTTGCCCGGGGCGGCCCCCTGAACGCCGCCATGCCCATGACCGACGGCTACGGCTATCAGGGCAGCGTGCCCTATCTGCTGCCGGAACTGCTGAAACAGGCGGCGATTTTATACATCTGGGTCACCCCGGAAGACAGCCGCCGTAAAAACCGGGAGCGGGCCCGCCCCGACGGTCACGGCTCCATTCTGTTCCACGGCACCCCGGAATCGGTGATGGATCAGGAATACGGCAGCGACGACATGCCCTTCCTTATGGAAAACAGCGATATCCCCGGCACCCTGCGGCTGGCCACCCCGGAAGGCATGGTGCGGGTGCCCATCGCCCGTTTTGACAACCGTGCGGACCTTACCAGCTTCCTGCGCCGCGACCCCGCCACCTGGACCGAAGCCGAGGTGGATGCGGTCAAGGCGGGTATCACCGCCGCCACCGACGCCCTGTGGACAGCGTATAAAACCCGCTGACCACTGCGCTTTCCTTACAGCCCCGGCGCCCCGGTATGAACCGGGGCGTTTTTTTTTTACAAAAAAACGGCGACCCCTGTGGGGTCGCCGCCGGGGCTCCTTGCTATGGATATGCGCTAGGGCTTGAACTGGAAGCAACCCAGGGATTTCCACTGGGCGTAGTCAAAGACATCGGAGGAATACCCGGTACGGAGATTGACATCGTACTCGTCGGGTTTGGTGCGGAAGATACCCTCTGCCGCGCCGGTGGCCCCGCCGTCCCAGGTGGCGTTGAGATAAAAGTCGCTGGAACTGCGCATGATGAGGTCCAGGCGGCTGTTGTCGCCGCTGTCGTCGGGAACCGGCTCACCGTTGAGGGTAACGTTGATGCGGTAGGTATTTATGGGAACATCAAGGTTCAACACCCGATCTTCGCTGATCTCCTCCCGCTTGAACACCGGCATATCGATATAATTGGTGTCGTCGTAGTACAGCCGCATAATGAAATCGTAAGTGCCGTCGGGACGTTTGAAGCTGAGGTTGTTTTCCGCATCCACATCGTCACTGCCGGTTAGCCGGGCGTAGGTGTTGCGGTCGGTGGCGTCCATGCTTACGGAGGTGTACACACCATCGTCCAGCAGTTGCCGCAAGGGCACGTTGTTGACGGTGACCACAAAGCTTACGTTGCGGAAGAACAGCTCCACATCCTGTTGGGTGTCTTCCACCAGTTCGATCTGGTCCGCTACTTTGAAGTATTGCATGGTGCCCGGGGTAAAAAGATCGCCCTGGAAACGAATGTCGTAAATGCCTTCAAAGAGGTCAATCACAAAACCGGGTCCGTCCCAGCCGTTGAAGTCCAGGCTGACCACGTCATCGTAGGTGCCCTTTTGCCGCATGGTGAAGTAGTGGTTGCGGCCATCCTGAATGCTGAAGCCCTCGCCGTCAACGTAGAGGTTGCCGGTCATGCGCAGCAGGGGCAGATCAAGGGTATGGTCGCCGTCGCCGGTAACTTCAAAGCCCTGGTTAAAAATCTGCTGCCGGGCGGTTCTGGGATAGTTGGTGTCGGCAAAGCGTTCGCTGTCGATCAGGGGACCGATAAACTGCAAATCAAAGGTACCCTGCGCCAGATATGCGTCCATGGGCGCCGGGCCGTTGGAACCAAGATCCACCATGGGGCATATGGCCTCGGTGACGGGATCGATGGCCACCACAAAACCCCGGTGCAGAAATTCGTGATCCGGCATGGTCTCGCCGCGATAGGTGATTGAGCCGGTGAGATGCGCCAGATTGATATCCAGATCAAGGGTGGTATTTTCCGTTACCGCCACGTCACCGGAAACCGCGTGCAGGCAGGTGGGGGCGTCATCGCTGAAAGATTCCGGGAAGCTGTCCGCAAGATTGGGACGGTAGGCCACGGTGTAGCTGTCTTTAATGACCGGACGGCTGTAGCTGTGGGCGCCGGCGGCGGTCAGTTCCTTAAAGGGGAAGCGGTCGTCGGTCAGGGGGTTGATAAGCCACAGCCAGCCCTGCAGGTCGGCGTCATCGGGCAGGTCGCCGCCCTTCCAGGTGATATCGCCGCTGATGATGGCGGTTTCAAGGTCAAAGGGCAAAGTGCGATCCGAGGGAATCCGAATGTCGTTTAGCAGGGTGACATCCTGATACGCGTCTTCCTGATCCGCCAGCCATCCCCGGAACCGTACGTCATAGGTGGAGTCAAAGACATACATGGTGCTGTCGTTGTCCCCGTCACCCACGGAGCCGTGGGCAATGTATTCCACTTTTTTCCGGGTGTCGTACAGAATCAGTTCGCCCCGGCGCTCTGCGGGCAATGCGGGATATGCTGCGCCGTTGAGACTTATGCTGAAGTCGATGCGCACCAGGGGCAGGGGAATGCTTATCTCGTGGGTTTCTTCGGTAAGTTCAAGGTTTTCGTAGACCGTGGCCCGTTGCCCCAGATGATTGGCAAACACCACGTCATAGGTTCCCTGCAATACCGTGACCGCAGGCAGGGCGCTGCCGTCTTCAAAGTCGTAGGCCACATAAAACTGGTTGCCGCTATCAACATCTTTGAGATAGACCACGCTGTTGAGCCCGGGGTCCAGATAGGGGTTGCCGTTATAGGTAAAGGCCATCTGCAAAGAGGAGGTACGCAGATCGATGTCAAAGGTTTCACCGGGCAAAAAGCCGATGCAGTCGCTTTCTTCGTCCACATCGTCAATATCGCCGTCAACCTGTACATCCTGTACGCAGCGTTCGTTGGCGTTGCAGTACAGCCCCGGACCGATAATGTTGCAGTCATCGTCGGTAGTGCAGGCGGCCTGGCAAATGCCTCCGGCCACGGCGTCATTGTGGCATACGGTGTTGATCTCGCAGTCGGTGTCATAATAACAGCCGCCGCCGTTGCTTACCCGGCAGCGTCCCTCGGCGTTGCAATAGCTTTCCAAAGAATCATTGGGGCACTGCTCCGAGGCAGTGCATACCGGCAGGCATAATCCTGCGGTGCCCATTTCCTGATGGCATACATCATCGCCGCTACAGTCGGTGTCGTAGGTGCAGCCCGACACCACCACCGGGGCGCAGCGCTGTTCGCCGTTGCAGAACAACTCCTGGCCCAGGGCTTCGCAGTCCTCTGCAATGGCGCAGGCAGAGGCGCATACGCCTCCGTCAATGGCCTGAATATGGCAGACCTGACCAAGGGGGCAGTCGCTTTCCCGGTTGCAGCCCGCAATGGCGCTGCCGTCGCGACACTGGTATGCGGCGTTGCAGAAAAAGTTCGCCCCGCCAAGGCTCTGGCATACGGTATCGCCGTCACAGGGCGCGGCGCAGAGCCCCTGATTGTCGCCGTCCATGATTTCGGCGTGGCACACGGTGTTTACCGGGCAGTCGGCGTTGCTGTCACACCCGCCGCCCACGGTTTCCACGCAACGGGATTCGCTGTTGCAGAACAAATCCGCCCCAAGGGCTTCGCAGTCGCTGTCGGACGCGCAGACCGCAGCACAAACCCCGGTTTCCACGCTTGTATCAATATAATGGCAGACGGTGTTGATTTCGCAATCACTGTCCCCGCCGCAGGCATCGCCGGGGTCAGGAGTGCACTGACCACCGTTGGCGCAGATCAGATCATCGCCCAAAGAAGCGCAGCCGTCGGTGCTTTCGCAGGGCAGATGGCACTCGCCGCTGTCCCCCAGCTGCCGGTGACAAATGGTCTGCAGGGGGCAATCCGCATTGTTTTGGCAACCGCTGCCCACGGGCTGGGGAACGCAGCGCCGCAGGGCGTTGCAGAACATATCTTCCCGCACCGATCCGTCGCAGTCGTCGTCGCTGGTGCAGGCCGGGGCGCAGACACCGCCGTCCATGGCCTCCTGATGGCAGACCGTACCGCTTTCGCAGTCCGCCGCAGTGATACAGGAGGGAAACAGGGGATCGCGGACGCAGCGGTTTTCTGCGGAACAGATATGATAGCGGGGACAGAGGTTTTCATCGCCGCAGGCCTCGGCGCAGGTGCCGCCGTTAAGGGCCGGATGGCAGACATCGCCCATGGGGCAGTCGCCGTCAGAGGTACAGTTGCCCGCCAGCGGCGGGGCGCAAATGTTATTTGACCGGCACTCCAGGGTGGGGCTAAAGGCCTCGCACAGGGTGTCGTCCTGACAGGGGATCATGCACACGCCGTTGATGGATGCCTCAATATGGCAGAGGTTGCCCACTTCGCAGTCCGCGTGGCTGTCGCAGCCGCCATCGGGATCGGGAATCATGCAGCGGCCTTCCACATTGCAGACAAATTCGCTGCCATATTCCATACATTCGGTGCTGGCGGTACAGGGCGGCAGACACAGGCCGCCGTCCACATCAAAGTAGCACAGCTCGCCGCTGCGGCAGTGACCGTCCTGGGTACAGGTGCGGGGCGGCAGGTCGGTTTCCATGTCGTCCACAGCATCGCCGTCGGTGGCGTCATCGGTATCGGTATCCACGGGATCGCTGTCCGTGGGTGCGGGATCGCTGTCACCATCCACCCGGCTGCCCACCACCACGCAGTCGCCGGTGGCGTTTTGCGCCGTGCCCGGCGGACAGGTGCGGGAACCGCAGGCCCCCATCCACAGGGCGCTGAGAAGCAGCAGGACCAGCGCGGCCTTAGGGCCGGGAATAGCTGTGCAGATCTGCCTGTTCATGAATATACTCCTTGCCATCAAGTACAATGACCGTCTGCATACGCACCACACCCACCCCCGGGGCATACCAGGTGCGCAGCACCACCGGCTCGCCGGCGGGACGTTCCTCCACCAGCAGACAGTTGTCAAAACGTCCTGCGTCGGTGGCAACACTTCGGTCATTGGCCACTATTACCGCTTCCCCGGCAGCGCCGCCCAGCACAATGGGCCAGCGGTTTCCCGGGGTCAGGGGATATTTTAAAAAATAATTGCCGCTTTTGGCTTTTATCAGTCCGTCATCCGCCACCATATACAGCACCGGCGAGCTGCCGCTCATCAGGGCGATACGGTCGGCGCTCACCTCGTTGACCCGGGTCTGCAACAGCACCACCGCCCCGGAGTTGTCCTCGGACACCACCAGCCGGTACACCCACTGCGCGTCCACCACCGCCGGAAAATAGCGGTACCAGGCCGCCGGGGGCGGTCCCTTGGGAACCGGGGCGCTTTGGTGACTGCACCCGGGCATACACAGCAGCACACAGCCTACACATCCCAACACCATCAGTGTTTGTTTTGCAGCGTAACCCATGGGCATCTCCTTTCCCGGGCCATATCAATATACTATACCACGATGCCGCCGCCGGGGTCAATGATCCCCCGCAGGCCCGGTGATATCCGGGATAACCGCCACGTTAATGGTTGATTACCTAAACCATTGTGGTATAATGGCTTGCAGGGATGCCGTTGTTTTACAGACAGAGAGGTTAGCAATGCTTACGAGACTCTTACGGAGTTGGGGCATGTGCTTGCTGTTGGGTATGGCGCTTATGCTGGTGACCGGTTGTGACGACGACAGCTCGGAAAACGTCAACGGCGATGGGGATGTGGACGTGGAAATCATTGAAGACGGAGATGTGGTTGTGGAGGATGACGTGCCCGATGGTGACGATATTGACGACACTGACGGCGATATCATCACCGACGGCGATGACACTGGCGATGGGGAGGAAATCGATACCGACGTACCAATCCCGTCATCCGCCTGGTTCTTTAATGATTTCAGCGCCGCCGGAGGGCTTATGCAGGGACAGGGTATGAAGTTGCTCTTTACCTTTGCCCCGGCATCCCAAAGCGCTCTGAGCGGATCCGGCAACGGTTCCATGCAGTTGCAGTTTCAGGGATCGCCACCAGCGGCTGAACCCTAAGTACATGCAGTGGAAAAGCAGGCAGGCAGTACAGTAGAGCTAAAGGAGGTTGCCATGCTCCGAACATTACTCGCTGTAGCAGTCGTTACCCTGCTGATCCTGCCGGAACCATGCCTTGCGCAGGTACCCGATACCATGCGCTTTCAAGGCTTTCTAACCAATACGGGGGGTATTCCCCTTACCGGGGAATACAGTATTACGTTTACGCTCTACGGTTCTGAACAGGGCAGTGATACGGTCTGGACCCAGACCCTGGACGTCAATGTGACGCTGGGGCTTTTCAGTATAATGCTGGGCGGATCTCTTAACCCCCTGGACGCCAACGTATTTGGCGCAGGACACCTCTGGCTGGGGGTGACGGTGGATGGAGGGTCGGAATTAACCCCCAGGTCGCCCATTGGGGCGGTGCCCTATGCCGTACGCGCCGCCTTTGCAGATAATGCCGTAACCATGGAAGAAGTGCAGGATTTGCTTGATAAGTCGGGATATCTGACGGAATTCACCGAGACCGACCCCACGGTCAACGAACTGGCCCGGGCCTTTTTGCCCTGTAACGCAGGACATGTGGCCAAGTGGACCGGCTCGGAATGGCATTGCGGTGAAGACTTCGATACCCGGAACTACTATGACGGCGGCGATTTCGCCTTAAGCGCCCAGGCCTGTTATACCGGTCAGAACATGGTGGGTATTGATATCTACGGTCAGGTCATGTGTCAGCCGGAAAAAGACACCCTGGCCACCATGGGCTGTGCCACCGGACAGATTCCCAAATGGGATGCGGGCACAACATCCTGGGTCTGCGGAGAAGACCTCAACACCCCAAGCCTCTATGATGGCCGGGACTTTGCCTTAAGCGATCAGGGCTGTCCCCCGGAAGAAATGGTGGTGGGCGTCAACGGCAAGGGTGACCTTGTGTGCGCTCCCCGGGCCGATACCCTGATGACCCTGCAATGCGAAAAAGGCGATGTGGCCAAATGGGACGAGGAAAACGCCGAATGGGTTTGCGCCGAGGATATGTTCAACAACATAACCTACACCGGCGCGGATTTCGCCCTCAGCGATCAGAACTGTCCGCCGGGATACTACGTCATGGGGCTTGATCCCATGGGTATGGTGATGTGCGCCGTTGAGCGCGACACCATCTACACCGGCATGGACTTTGCCGTGTCCAACCAGAACTGCCCCACCGGCTTTAAGGCCGCCGGGGTGCAAAACGACGGCCGGCTCAAATGTCTGCCGGACAAGGACACCACATACACCGGCATGGACTTTGCCATGTCCGGCCAGGGCTGCCAGGGCACCCAGAAAGTGATGGGCGTCGACAGCAGCGGTAATGTGGTATGCGGCAATGATCTGGACACCCGAAATTTCTACAGCGGCGTGGATTTCGCCCTGAGCAACCAGCAGTGTCCCCCGGGTGAAGTGGCCATTGGCATCAACGACACCGGCTCCCTGATGTGCGTGCCCGACGCCACCACCAGCTCCGGCTGGACCCACAGCGGCCCGGTTGTGCATCTCACCGAACAGGGAGACAACGTGGGCATTGGCGTGGATCAGCCCATGTACAAACTGGAAGTCAACGGCACGGTGAAGGCGGATGCCTTTATCGGTGACGGCAGCGGCCTTACGGGCATTCAGCACGCCAACACCTGTGACGAGGCCCAAAACGCCGACACCGTGGATTATCGCCATGCCAACCAGTTGAAATCCATTGCCGCAGGCGATGACGGCGACCAGTGGGTGCAGCTGGAGCAAAACTACAGCCACAGTGCAGAACCTCTGCGCAGCGTCACCATCACCGTGGAAGTTCCCGGCAAGGTGATTGTCAACGCATCGGGTTATGCCATGCTGCTGCACTGGCGCTGGAACGTGTTCCGCTATGCAGTGCTGAAGGAACCCCACGCACCGGATCATGTGGCGGATTTCTACTCTCATCTCGGTTTGATCTCGCAAAAGGGCTTCGGAAATTCCGATCCCTGCACCTACTCCCTGAATCCCAACAACAACCATCTGAGCTGCGTGTTTGAAGACAAATGCCATTACACTCCCTGGGCCTACACCCGAATCTTCACCATTGGCCCCGGCACCCATACCTTCAACCTGATCGGCGACGCGCCCTCCGGCGAGGTTCTGGTGGGCGACAGCGCCCTGAATGTCCTCTTTGTGCCGGATTAAGCCCAAACCCAAAGCGGCATCCCCAGGCGCTCCACCCGGAGCGCCTTTTTTGTGTCCGTATCTCGAAATGACCATAAGATAAAGCCCTTGACATTAATTTGTTATTTGATTACGTTGCATCTTAGACATACCAGACAAGTTGTTACGCAAACAGGAGGTTAGCAATGTTCAGAATGCGGCGGCAGCATTTGTGCGTGTATATACTGGCGGCCCTTATTCTGCTCTTTGTGGCGGGATGCGGGGATGACCAGACTACGCAGCACAGCGATGGGGACGTGGACCGGGATATCACAGACACCGCTGAAGACAGCGAAGACGGGGATATCACGGAACAGGAGACCGACGGCGACGTGGTGGATGAGGACAAGCCCGCGGAGGGCGAAACCGACGGCGATACGGAGGAGGAAGGCGAGGTTGAAGACGAAACCGCCGGTCCGCCTCCCCTGCCGGGCTTTGAGGGTTTCAGCGCCGCCGGAGGCACCATGCAGGGACAGGGGATGCTGCTGCACTTCAGCTTTGCCCCGGCCCGCATCGGCAGCGCCACCCGGGCCACCAACGGCAGCATGATGCTGAAATCCGTGGTTACCCCAACGTCACTGCCCACACAACCGTAATCAGATACCATTCATTTTCCGAATAAGGGAGAATATTATGCTTCGTATTATGACCGCAATTATTGTATGTGTCGCTTTTCTGCTTCCCGCCACCATGTTTGCCCAGGTGCCGGAAGCCATGCTCTTTCAGGGCGTGCTTACCGACACCGATGGCGAACCCCTGGACGGTGAACACAGCATGATCTTTACCATCTACGGCTCTGCCGATGGCGATGACACGGTGTGGACCGACACCATGAGCGTCACCGTTACCAGCGGCGTGTTCAGTGTCATGCTGGGAGGCGGCGACAATCCCCTGGACGCCAACGTGTTTACCGGCGAAACCCTGTGGCTTGGGGTGTCGGTGGACGGCGGTGCGGAGATGAGCCCACGCTCCTCCATCGGCGCGGTGCCTTACGCCACCCGGGCCGCCATGGCGGACAATGTCATGACCCCCGAGGCAGTGCAGGACATCATCGACGAGGGCGACTTTCTTACCGACTTCGAGGAAACCGACCCCACGGTGAATGATCTGGCTAAGGCGGCGCTTTCATGCGCCGAGGGTCAGGTGGCTAAATTCAGCGCTACCGGTTGGGTTTGTGGCGAAGATATCAACACCCAAAACACTTTCGATGGTACGAATTTTGCCCTCAGCACACAGGCCTGCCCCGAAGGGGAAAACATGACGGGTATCGATGAAAACGGTCTGCCCCGTTGTCTGCCCGAGGAAGACACCCTGGCATCCATGCCCTGCACCACGGGCCAGATTCCCAAGTGGGATGAAAACAGCGCCGCGTGGGTCTGCGCCGAAGATATGGACACCCAAAACACCTACGACGGCACGAATTTCGCCTTGAGCAATCGGGTTTGCCCCGAAGGCGAGAACATGGTGGGTGTCGATGGAAACGGCCTGCCCAGCTGTGTTCCTGAAGAAGACACCCTTTCGGCCCTGGGCTGCGTCACCGGTCAGGTGGCGAAATGGGACGAGGACAGCGCTGCATGGAACTGCGCCGATGATATCAACACCCAAAACACCTATGACGGCACCACCTTTGCCCTGAGCAATCAAAGTTGTCAGCCCGGCTATTATGCCCTTGGCTTTAACCCCGACGGCAGTCTGCTGTGCGCCATTGAACGGGACACCACCTATGACGGCCGAAACTTTGCGCTTTCCAGTCAAAGCTGTCCCGAAGGACAAATTGCAGAGGGTATCAATGCTGACGGCTCTTTGGTGTGCGTAGCAGACCCGGCACAGGCCACGGGCTGGACCCGGAACGGCAGTAACGTGCGTCTCACCACGGAAACCGACAATGTGGGCATCGGCGTGGCCAGGCCTTCGGAAAAACTGGAAGTGAACGGCACGGTCAAGGCCACCGCCTTTGCGGGCGACGGCAGCGCAGTCACCGGCGTGTTGCAGGCCGCTCATGCGGATAACGCAGACCACGCAATCAATGCCGACCACGCCACCAACGCCGATGAAGCCACCAATGCCGACACCCTGGACAACCGCCATGCAACGCAAATACAGCCCATCTATGCCTTTGCCGACGGCAACCAGCAGGTCAAGCTTACCGGCGGTTACAGCTCCAGCACAATTCCTTTGCGCACGGTTACCATCACCGTGCCGGTATCGGGCAAGGTCATCGTCAATGCCTCGGGCTATGCCCTGTTTACCACCACCGGCTGGGACACCATGCGCTATGGCGTGGTACGGGGCGGCTACAGCTGGGCAAACGAAAGCGATTATTACAGCCATCTGGGTATCCTTACGGAGCGGAGCCAGGGCGATCTTGGTCCGGAGTGTATTTTTACCGACGATGACGGGGACGGGTATTGGGATTGCTGGGACGGTGCAGACAAGTGCGGGTATTTTCCCTGGGCCTATACCCGGGGCTTCAACGTGGGCGCAGGCACCCATACCTTTAATCTTATCGCGGAATATCACGTCGGCGGTATTGTTGTGGCGGACAGCGCCCTGACGGTGCAGTTTGCCCCCAACTGATATTCAGATGGCAATTGATAATACAAAGCGCTCCTTTGGGGGCGCTTTTTTTTGTGCATTCATTCCATAGACCTCTCCGGCCATATCTGCCCCTCTGCTATGTATGATGATCCGCTACTGCGTGCTTTCACCGGCGGCTGTGGCGATGCTATCCAGCAGGGCGAAAAAGGCGTCCGTGGCCGCACCGGCGGTATGGGCGGTCCAGGACAGCAGATCCCGCACGCCCTGTTCGTGGTTGGCAATGGTGTACCAGGCCGCTGCCGCCGCCACCACCACCGTGGCCGCCACCAGAAGCCGCCAGCCGTTGTGGGACTCCACCTCTGCCCGGTTGCGTTTTTTCAGTCGTGTTTTCGCCATACTGCTCAGGCCATCCGAAATGCGCTCAGAAGTTCCTCGATTGCCGCCAACAGCGCGTCGTGGCGCACCCGGGCGATTTTTCCCTTGCGGCTTACCGCCTCGTCAATGGCGTCCTGCAACTGATTGCAGGCCTGGGTCATGCTTGGTTTTTTGGACCACAGGGCCAGCTCCCGCAACAGCAGGGACACGTCCCGCCACTGATCCTTGATGTCCGCTGCGCTGCTGCCGTCTTCCGTGGCGTGCAGCAGGCGGCGATACGCCCCCACCAGTTCTTCCAAAGCCTGATGTTCGGCGTCGTCAAAGACCTTGCGGCGATTGCGGCGCAGGCCCTCCACCAGTTTTTTGGCGTTACCCGCCGCTTCGGTGGCGCCCCATATAATCGCTAAAATACCAGGTACGTTTGCCATGGGGCCATCCTAGCAACAAGCGCGGTGCAATGCAAGTTGCCAGCGGCAAGTTCGATGACATATTCATCCGGCATGGGCCGGGGCTTGGAGCTGTAGGCCCCCCCCGTGGTCGCCCTGTTGGGGAGAGCCCCCCCCTTTCCGTCACTCCTGGTGCCCCCCAATAAACTGCTACAATAAATTTTATTGACTACTGCTATTTTCAGGTATGTAATAATCCCACACAAGAGGGAGTCTCATGAATAACAAAATGATTTCGAGCCCAAGAGCCACAGGTGGAGCAGGTACATTTTTTGAACAACATGTTGCAGCCTACTGGCTGGCACAGTTACTGGTTGGTTCGATACCTCCAATATTGACCGACTGCACAGTCACAGGTGTGCACCTGCAAACAGAACACTTGGGATGCAAAACTGATGATTTTATGGTTGAAGCCGAGAACAGCACTGGGCAAACTCCTAAACTTATCGGGCAGGTTAAGAGCACCTTCACAGTAAGCAAAAAAGATGAAGACTGTAAAAAAGCAATTCTTGATTTTTGGCATGACTTTAATAGCCAAACCGTTTTCAGGCCAGATATCGATAAATTTGTACTGGTGGTGAAACAGGGGACAAATACTCTGCTGAGTAATTTTGGAACCCTTTTGGACTATGCCCGGATTTCACTAAACCAAGCCGATTTTAGGGGCCGAATAGATACCCCCGGACTGCTAAATAGAAAATCACATGATCATCTCGAAGCACTCCGTCAAATCATCGGTGAGGGGGAAAAGAGAAATGTGCAGCCAGAAGAGCTTTGGGAGTTCCTGAAACATCTTTACATTTTGAGTCTTGACCTGAATACGTCAACCAAACAGACAGAAACGAACATTAAAAGCTTACTTGCATTTACCGCAAATGCCCCCGATGCAGTAAGCAAGGCTGATCAGACATGGAATAAGCTGCTCGCCCTTGCAGGTGAAGGAAATCCACAGGGAGCCTCCTATCAATTCGATAGTTTGCCATCGGATATTATTGAGAGGCATTCAAAAATTGGTCCAGATGAGCACGCAGCAATACAAGCCTTGAAAGAACATTCAGCCATAATAATCGATGATATTCATACTAATTTGCATAACGGTTATGAGCTAGACCGCGCAGGACTAATTCAGGATGTTCTTAATAAAATGGTAACCTGCCGCATAGTGTTAATCACAGGTAACGCAGGTAGCGGAAAATCCGGTATAGCTAAAAAACTGCTTAACAGACTCTCAGAGAATTACTTCACGTTTTGTTTCCGAGCCGAAGAATTTGCACATTCACACTTTGATGAAACATTACATAAAGCCCAAATACCAACCAATACCACAGGCGTACAAGCGCTCTTGGCTGGACAAGATCGCAAAGTATTATTGATTGAGAGTGTAGAGCGCTTACTGGAGCACTCAACGCGTGATGCTTTTACCAGCCTTATAACAAGCTTTGCTAACGATCCAAGTTGGCAATTGATAATTACTTGTAGAGAGTACTCACTGGATGGGGTACGGGATGGCCTTTTAGGGTTCGCCCAAACACCTTTTATTAAAATAACCATTCCTGAATTAGGGGAAGAAGAACTAAACAAAATACAGTTACAATGTCCTGACCTTTCTATACCACTGAGCAATCCAGCACTAAGAAAATTGCTGTCTAATTTATATTTCCTCAATATTGCAACCAAAATTACATGGCACAGCAATACACCGTTACCCCAAAGCGAATATGATTTCCGTGAAATGTTCTGGAGAAAAATCATTAGAGATGAATCATATACAGCAGGAGGAATGCCCAATAGGAGGGAGCGAGCCTTTCATGATATTATTTTACTTCGTGCCAAGGAACTTAAGCCATACATCCGGTTAGAAAATCCGGATGATGGGGCAATCGAGGCCTTGAGCCGGGATTCATTGATCTCACAACACCCCCAAGTGCCCTCTTTATTTGCCCCTGCGCATGATGTGCTGGAAGATTGGGGGATCATCCGCTGGATAAATGGACGCTATTTTGAGCATGAAAAGCAGGCTGTGCCTTTTTCGCAAGAGCTTGGTTGCTATCCTGCGGTTCGACGGACATACCGAAAATGGGTTTCAGAATTGGTCCATCGCATACCTGAAGACGCCGGAAAACTGTTTTGTGAGATCATCAGCCAGACCGAAATTCCTGCATATTTTAATGATGACACCATTGTTTCTATTCTTCGTTCAGACTGCTCAACTGATTTCCTTAACAGCCAAGCTGAATTACTTTTCGCAGATGACAAAAAACTATTGAAAAAGGTGATTCATCTGCTGCGCACTGCCTGTGTTACCACATCATGGATGTGGTATCTTCAAATTGGCGGCTCTTCTTCAACCATTCCCAACGGCAGGGCCTGGGCTTGTGTGCTCGACATTGTTCAAAGCCATCTTGATACTTTCACCCGCGATGACCGGCTATTGTTGTTGGGATTAATAGAGGACTGGGCTAAAGGAATTACTATTACGGAACCCTACCCCGATGGAGCAAAGGCGGCAAACGCTATGGTTTATTGGCTGTTGGAAAATTTCAACAGTTACAGTCATCCTGAGATGCAAAAACGAATACTAAAGGTGCTTCTTAAAATCCCCGGGATTGATGAAACATCCTTTGAAAAACTACTATTTGCAATGAACAAGAGTGGTCAAAGCGTCAGAATTGCAGAAATCCTCTCGGATTTGATTTTTAACGTTTCAGGAGGCGCTTTTATGGCTCGAGACATGCCTGAAACTCTTGCCACCGCTACAAAAAACTACCTCCTTTACACTGAGTCTGACAATTTAACCGATTATAGATTTATGCACCCTTTTGATTTGGAAATCATCTTTGGTATAAGACTTGAAAGAAATTTTGGACATATGCCTCCTAGCGCGTTAAGGGGACCACTTTTTCATCTTTTACGCAGTCATCAAGATATTGGGGTAGGCCTACTTCTAGAGGTAATGAACCATTGCGCTGATTGGTACGCGCATCCAAGGGTAAAACATGATATTGAGCGCCCATATAAGGTCGAACTCAGTTTCCCCGATGGCACAAAAACAACACAATGGGCAAGTCTTAGACTTTGGGGTTTTTATAGAGGAACTTCTCAGGGACCAGATATTTTACAGTCACTACTTATGGCCTTTGAAAAATGGTTGCTTGAGTGGGCCGAAGAGAATCAGGATGACTTGGATGATTTCATGTTAAGCATACTGCAAAGAAGTGATTCAGTTGCAATTACAGCGGTAATATGCAGCGTGGCAACCGCATATGCACATTCTTCAATTAACACACTTATAATACTACTTAATACGCCAGATTGTATTTTTTTTGATATGCAACGTTGTGTGAAGGAAAACTACGCCCCGTCAAAAGTATATGACGCTAGGCTTTCCAAGAAAGATATTTATGTGTGGGAAAGAAAAGAAGCTGATAACCTGCCACACCGAAAATTACACCTTGAGAATGCTATACTTACCGCCCAATTTGGGCCACATGCCACAAAAATTCAAGAGGTGCTGGACAAGTATCCCAGTAGGTTCCCCAGCTTGAAATTATCAGAAGAAGATGAACAGCTTTTAAGACTGTCTCTTCACAGGATGGATTTACGCCGTTATTCACCGACATGCACATTAGAAGAGATACCGGACAAAGCTGGAAATGATAAGAATCAACAAAAGACTCTTCTTAGACTCGACCCGAAAACGCCGGACGATGACCTTCAGGAAATGATTGATGAAAATACTGAAAAATACAAAGGGCTATTAGAAAATCATGGAGTATGTATCTGGGCTCATAACGTTTTTATGAGACAAGATCCTCAAAAATTTAATCCAGCTGATTGGGAAGAATACCTTGAACTCGCAAAAAGACAATACCAAAATGGTTAAAGATATTGACGCACTGGCTCTTATCAGCAGGGGCTATGGTAATATTGCGGCCTTATGCATACGGGACCACTGGGAAGAGCTGTCAGAGGATGACCGGAAATGGTGTGCGGGAATTGTTTGCGAAGAGGTTGAACGAGATGAGGACAATTGGGATTTAACAGTCCGTGTTCAAAACTTCTCCCTATCTGCCGACAGGTCCAGCGCTTGGGTAATACCAATACTCTTGGGCAAAGAGTTGCCCAATGCGTTGCATGAACGCGTAAAACAAGCTATGGCACTTGCCATGACACATGCAGTTGATGAGGTGCGTCATTGGGCGATATATGGAATTCGGGAAAATTTATGGTTGGTTGATCAAGCGTTGGCAACTCGTTTACTCCATGCTATTGCACTGGAGGCGGAAATAATAAATGCGGCATTCTCTGATCAGGCAAATCAGCACAAGGACGTGAATACAATAATGCGTAACGCCGCACATAATATAAGACAAAAGCTTGTTTGCGATGAAGAAATCACAAGCGGTGCATTTGAAGCTCTTGATTGGTCTTCGCCATTTAGTATTCAAGCGATTTATAGAATTTTAATTATTCTCGGTGTGGTCGCAGATACATCTCTTGCCGTAGATACATACAAAAAAGCTGCGGCCGGACTTACCTGGTGGTGGAATTGGAAAGAGGCACAACAGGCCAGTGGACATTACGCTGCGGGATCAGATTGCTATGAATACACCCACACAAAGATACCCGATTTGATAGCTCAATTCCTTTTTAGAACTGATGAATCTAGAGCCATAGAGATACTGGAGCCATTTATCAGTTCTATTGACAAGTACCCTGATGAAGTAAAAATTATCTTGACGTATATCGTGTTTGAGGAAGACAAGCTTAAATCAGGTGGTCGCTTTTGGTCCTTTTGGAATGCTTTTGCCGAGAATATCAAAGCCGCTTCATGGCTTGAGGACATCGACAGTGGTCATTCTCCCGGCGTCGGACTGGTGTATAAAGTATTATTGGCAACAGACTGGAAAGAGGGGGCAAGACACTGGGCAAGCCTTGATAGCTATGCTCAAAAGATAGATAATCTGTTTATGGAGTTACCACCCTCAAGAACAGTTTTAAGATCATATATCTCATTTTTATACGGCATTGGAGGAAAATCTCTGCCAGGTGCTTTCATATTTTTATCAAACAAACTCCAGCAGGCCGGGGGGTTAAAATATTTTGGTATGGATGACAATATGGGTTTGGAAGTTCTTTTGCAGCGGCATGTGTATGGCAAACCTTTGGAACTAAAACAAAACCCTTCTTTAAGAGAATCTGTATTTTATTTACTCGATCAATTAGTTGAAATGGGTTCGTCGGCTGCTTTTAAAATGAGGGACGATTTTCTTACCCCGTTACCTGCTAATTGACTCCCTTATATCGCAATCATCAACAAACCACCCCTGGGCGGTCGTCACCTCTTTGAGCATAATGCGGCGCGTCATCGCCTCTCAAATTGCAGGAAATAATCACCAGAACATCGTATTTGACTTCATTTCCCCGGGACGCACTTTGCAAATCACGGGCCCTTTCGGGTCAAATTTTGCGTTTTCACGGGCCCGCCTCGGTCAATGACGCAGCCAAAAATGGCCTATTATCAATATAAAAACGATTCATAGTAAAAAAACGACCCCTCTGCCCCGTGAAATCGCTACCCCGGCAGGGGAAAACCACCCCATTTTCCCGAGAGATTCCCGAGCGGATATTATCTTATTGTCGTAATAACTGACGTTATTGGTAAATTCGCCCTGTTTTCGCAGCCAAAACGGGCTAATCTCCCAGCCGCCGGAGCCGGGCGGGATTCAGGGCCTCGGCAATGCGCTGTGCATCTATGCCCTGCTCTGATAATGCCTGTGATATCGGAATGTTACGCTCTTTGGCCGCCAGCACCGCCGCCTGCACCCGGTCGTATCCTTCCGTGGGCACCAGGGCCGCCGCCACCGCAAGGCTTTCTGTAAGGTGCTGATTACACTTGGCTTCCGACACCTCCAGCCCTGCAATACAGTGCTGGTTCAGGCTTTGCACCCCGTTGACCCCCAAACGCAGAGTGTCCAGAAGATGCCAGGCAACCACCGGTAAATACTGGGATAATTGCAGATTGCCGCCTGCCAGCGCCGTGGTAAGCGCCTGATGGCCCGCCTGCATTTCCCCGGCGATTTGGGCAACATACTCGGGAATCACCGGATTTACCTTGCCGGGCATGATGCTGCTGCCCGCCTGCCGGGGCGGAAGGATGATTTCACCCACCGGCGGCATGGACAAAATACGTAAATCTCCAGCGATTTTCGACAGATTCACCGCCAGGGCCGAAAGAATCCCCGACACCTCCGCCAGGGCGTCCTGATTGGCCGTGGCCTCCACCGGGTTCTCCGCCCGGGTCAGGGGCAGATGGGTCAGGGTTCGTAATTCCTCAATGATCCTAAAGATATACTTGCGCGGCGCACCAACCCCGGTACCCAGGGCCGTGCCCCCGATATTCACCACTTTAAGCCGCTCAATGCTTTTGAACACCCGCCAGCGGTCCCGGGCCACGGCCTCGGCACAGCTTGCAAATAACTGCCCAGCGGTCATGGGCACCGCGTCCTGCAACTGGGTGCGGCCCACCATAACAACATCCGAATATTGCTGCTCTTTATCCTGCATGGCCGCCTGCAGATCCACCAGATGCCGCTCCAGCCGCCCAAGCTCCCACATGGCGGCAATGCGCAAAGCCGTGGGAAACACATCGTTGGTGCTCTGGTGGCGGTTCACGGTGTCCAGGGGATGCACCGGGTCGTAAATACCCAATGATTTCCCCAGGATAGCGTTGGCACGGTTGGCCAGTACCTCGTTGACGTTCATGTTGAGGCTGGTGCCGGCGCCCCCGGCAAAGGGGTCCACCGCCATATGGGCGTCAAGCCCGCCCTCGTACAGCTCGTCACAGGCGGAAATCAGGGCTTCTGCAACGTCTTTGGGCAGGGCTCCAAGCTGGGCGTTTGTGGTGGCGGCGGCGCGTTTCACCATGGCGAAACCCTGGATGAGCAAGCGCGGAAGTCGCCGGTATGACTGAGGAAAATTGTTTAGCGCCCGCTGGGTGTGGGCTCCCCACAGCGCCTCTTTGGGTATCTCCACCGGCCCCAGCAGATCGGTTTCAGTGCGGGTCATGACTGTCCTGTTTTTGTCTGTTCCAGCAGGGCCTCGCGGCCTCCAAAGGGCTCCAGCGCCCGGTCCAGAACGCCGTGGACATGGCTGATGGCCACGCCGTAATTGGTCATGGGCACCGACACCCCAAGGGCCTGTTCCATGCGGGTCTGCATGCCTTTGGGCGTCAGCATGCAGCCGCCGCAGTGGATAATCAGCCGGTAATTCTTTAATGATTCCGGATACATCTTTCCCTGGGTGGTTTCAAAGCTGATGTCCCGGCCGCTGTACTGGCGTATCCAGCGGGGGATTTTCACCCGGCCAATATCGTCGCTTAAGGAGTGATGGGAGCAGGCTTCCGCGATAAGCAGCTTGTCGCCGTCCTGTAAATCGTCAATGATTGCGGCACCTTGCACAAAGGTGGCAAGATCGCCCTTGAGCCGGGCAAAGAGGATGGAAAAGGTGGTCATGGGCACCTCCGGCGGCAGATCACCCACCACCTTCAGCACCACCTGGCTGTCGCAAATCACCAGATCCGGTTTGCGACCAAGGCTTTGCAGGGTGGCGTAGAGCTCCCGCTCCTTGACCACCAGGGCGCAGGCGTCGTTGTCCAGAAGATCCCGGATGGTCATGACCTGGGGCAGGATCAGGCGGCCCGCCGGGGCCTCCAGATCAATGGGCACCACCATGATGACCAGATCGCCGCCCTTGACCAAATCCCCAAGGATTGTAGGGTCTTTTGCCGAAAGGCTCCGCAGCATGTCCGAGAGTTCCTCCCGCAGTTGCCGCACATTGTCGCCGGTGGCGGCGCTAACATAAAAGGCACGTTCTGCCGGGGCTTTCCACTCCGGCTGCAACTCCTGCTTGTTCACCACCACCAGATGCGGGGTTTTCCGCGTTTGCAGTTCTTCCAAAAGCTCCTGCTCGTGTTCGCCCCATTGTCCCGCTTCCACCACCAGCAGAGCCAGATCCGCGCTGGCAAGCTCTTTGCGGCTGCGTTCCACCCGCATTTCACCCAGCTCGCCGTGGTCGTCGATACCCCCGGTGTCCACAAAGACCACCGGGCCAAAGGGCAGTAATTCAAAGGCCTTACGCACCGGGTCCGTGGTGGTTCCCGGTACATGGGAAACCAGCGACAGGGGTTGTTCGCACATGGCGTTGATCAGCGATGACTTGCCGACGTTGCGGCGTCCCAGAAGTATGATGTGGGGCCGAAGGCCCGAGGGGGTGTTTTGCATGGGTCTTCCTTATAATAAGGGTCTCTCTTTGTTGTAATGCCATTTTCCGCAAATGCAAGGGGCGCAGGGGTCACGGAGCCTCCGAAAGCCCAAAAATGTTGCCGCAGAGCAAAATCGGTAGTACTTTATAAGAAGCGGGGTACCAGCCATGACACAGACGAACGAGCGAATACATCTGACCGACGGGGAACGCATTGGCCGCTGGATTGTTTCCGGGCATCTGGGAAGCGGCGGCATGGGCGCGGTGTATCGCGCCATCGACGACGCCGGAGGGCCTGAAATTGCTTTGAAAATCGCGCCAGTTGGCCCGGGGATCGACCCAAAGCAGGAGTTCGCCACCCTGGCGGGGCTGGATCATCCCGGCATTGTGAAGGTGCGGGATATCGACGCCGCAGAGATTGACGGCAGCCCCGTGGCCCTCATCGCCATGGATCTGGTACAAGGCCAGCCGGTGGATGAACTGCTGAACGCCGAAGAAGAACCCGACGCCCTGATGGATGCCGCCCGGCAGCTTCTGGAAGCCCTGGCGTATCTGCACGCCCGACACATTGCCCACGGCGACATCAAGCCCGCCAATGTGCTGGCCCGGCGCAGTGACGAGGGCATTGTATTGACTCTGGTGGATTTCGGACTGGCGGGGGCCGCGGCCCAAAGGTCCGGCGGCTATGCGGGAACCCCCCGCTACTCTGCCCCGGAATTGTTTGAAGGCATGCCCCCAAATGCTTTGAGCGATCTTTTTGCCGCAGGAGTGCTGCTTTTTGAACTGGCGGCGGGCTACTCTCCCTTTGCCGGGGACAGCACGGCGCAGCAGATCAGCGCACTTTTGGCCGGGGAACACAAGGATATCCTTGAACACGCCCCCTTTGCGCCTTTGGGCATGGACGAACTCATTGAGGGTCTTATGGCCCACAGTCCATCCGCCCGGTTGCAAAGCGCCGACGAGGCCCTGACCATTCTGGCGGAGTGCATGGGCACGGAATACGAAGCACAACAGCAGGCGCAGCAGCGTCTGGTGGCGCATCCGCCCCTGTCAGGACGACAGACAATCACCGACCATATCTACCGCCGTATCCGGGAGGCCACGGACAGCGCTCCCTGCGCAGTGTTTTTACCCGGGGACAGCGGCAGCGGCAAAAGCCGTATCCTGCGGGACGTGGAACTGCAACTTGCCCTGCGGCAGCATGGTCGTATTGTCTGCGACATGCAGGACAGCGCAAGCGCCACACCACCGCTGCAACGGGCAATCGCCGCCCATATCCGCAGCCGCGCCGGGCGTTTTGCCTCCATTATATCGCGCTTTGGTCCCGGGGTGCAGCACTTTGCGGGACTGGGCCAGGCCAAGGACGAACAGGACACCGCCGAGGCCGCCCAAAGCCGCCGCTTTGTGTTCAGCGAAGTGGCCCGGCTCTTAAGCGACCTCAGCAGCGCGGAACCGGTCACATTTCTCATTGACAACCTGGAGGCCATGGGGCCCGGGGACATGGAACTGTTGCAGGCCCTTGCCTTTACCCGTTTTCGGGGCAGTATATCCATGGTTATGACCGGCAGTACTGCGCAGCTTCCCGCAACCACTGCGGATTTCCTGGCCCGTCTTTCCCACCGGGGCCTGCTGACGGAAGAATCCCTTGAGCCTCTTGATGAAAACGGTATCGCCGCCTTGACAAAGGGCGTTTTGGGAGAGGGCGACTGGTCGGCGCTGGCCCTTCGACTGTACGAAATCTCCGGCGGCATGCCGGGCGTATGTATCGCCACGTTGGAGCAGTGCGCCGAAAACGGTCTGTTGTTGCGTCGCCGGGGGGGCTGGGACCATGCCCCGGATTTTGACCCCCAACGCGACCATATTCCCGCGGCCCCGGACCACCGGGAAGCGGCATTGCAGCGGGCCGGAGAATACTCCTCCCATTTGCTGCTGGCGGCCCTGACGCCGCCGCCGGTGGATGCAAAAGTATTCGCCACCGCAGCGGTGCGGCTGGATCTGACACCCAAACAACCCGCCCTGGCCCTCAAAGCACTGGCTGCCGCCGGACTGTTGCGGCCCGGTGATGACGGATATGTATTTGTGCAACCCGCCCTTGCCACCCTGCTGGTGCAGGGTATGGATGCCTCCCAAAAACATCTCGTGGCCGCTATGCTGCTGCATCTGCTGCAAAGCAGCGGTCAGGGGCTGGCAGCAGCCCGGGTGGCTCTGCACACGGTGGACAACACAAAGGTTATCCCTCTGCTTGGGGAACAAAGCCGCATGGCCTTTGCAGCCGGGGATACCGAACAGGCGCAGCAGCTTGCGTCAGCTCTGCTGGAACGTGCCACCGATGACCCTCAATGGACACAGGAACGAGCCGCAGCCCGGCGGATTGCCGCGGAATCATTGCTGCGATTGGGACGGGCCTCCGAAGCGGCGAAGCTTCTGGAGCCGGTCATGGAACTGGACCCGCAGCCAGCCCACCGGGTGTTGCTGCTGGAAGCCCTGCGCATGAACAGCGCCCACCGCCGGGGAGCGGACTTCGCCCGAACTACGCAAACCGCGGGATACTTTACCGACAGCGATTATGACAAACACCCGGCGCTGTGGCTACGCTGGTACTATGCCGCCCGCTGGTGTCACATGCTTACCGGCGGCAAACAGGATGTCCTGCAGGATGTCACCACGCTGCTAAAACAGCTGGCAGCCCAACTGGATGACGCCTCCCGGGCCCGGCTGCTGATTCTGGCGGGCACTGCGGCCTGGATGTGCAACGAACCGGATATGGCCAATGATTTTTTGGGCCAAAGCCGGGGGCTGTTCCAGCGGCTTGGCGACCTCAAGGGTCTTGGGGACGCCTGCAACGGCCTTGCCACGGTGTCTTTGCGGCGGGGCGATTTTGACAGCGCCCGGGGCCTGTATCAAAAGGCCCTGAATTACTTTAAGGATGTGGGCAACTTCGACGCCATCACCCGGGGTTTCAACAACCTTGCCAGCGCCTTTTACATGCAGGGCAACTGGGAGGAAGCAGGTAAACTCTGGGAGGTGTTTTTAAGCCACTGCCGCCAAAGCGGCAACATCACCGAGCAGTTGCGGGCCTACAATAATCTGGGATTTTTATACCTCAACACCGGACAGCTTGCCCGGTCCCGACGGCATCTGGAAGAGGGGCTGAAGCTGGCGGAACATGTGGGCAATCAGGGGGTGCGCCTCACTCTGCTGTCGAACCTTGGGGAAATCCTTGCCTTGCAGGGAGAGGAATCCGCCGCCCGGAGCTGCTACGACACCTGCGAAGAACTCTGCGAAACCCTTGACGCCAAAGGCGAGCGGCTGGAACTGCTGCACCGGCAGGCATCACTGGAGTTAAGCGGCGGCAGGCATCAGGCGGCCCGTGAATACATAGATACCCTGACTCATCAGGCGCAGGAGCTTGGGGCGGTTGCGGAAACCGCCTGGGCCCGGCGGCTGGAAGCCCTGCTGCACATGGAGGATAACCCTCATCAGGCGGCAGACCTTGCGGCACAGTCCGTGGCCCTGTTCAGCGAGGCCGGGGAACCCTTTGAAGAGGCAAAAAGCCGGGGCGTTCTGGCCCGGGCGCTCTTTGCCGAAGGAGCCACCCGGCAGGCGCGGCAGGAGCTTGACGCTGCCAGAGAACGCTTTATCGCCTTTGGCGCCCGGGGTGAACTGGAAGAACTGGGACGCATCTCCGCGTCGGTGGGTCGGCAGACCGGCTGGCGGGATGCAGCGGCAGAGGGCTCGGTGCTGGTGGACACGGTGCGGAATCTTATCAGCGAACGTGACACCGACCGGCTGCTGGGACGGGTGCTGAGCCATGCCCTGGATGCCACCGGAGCCGGGCGAGGCGCAATTCTTATCCGCGACCCCAAAAACAAGCATCTTGTTCTGCGGGCGGCCCGGGATATCAGTGGTCGTCTGCTTCCCGGCGAAGAGATGGCGGTGAGCAGCACTGCGGTGAATCAGGTCTTTGAAAGCGGCGAAGCTCTGGCGGTGGTCAACGTGGACGACGCCGACGGAGAGCTGCGGGGCAGCGAAAGTATTCTTGACCTGAATCTGCGCAGCCTGCTGGTGGTGCCGCTGGACGGTCTGGAGGACCGGCTGGGGGTGCTGTATCTGGACAGCGAGCATTTGGGCGAAACCCGCATGACCGCCACACTATCGCTTCTTGAGGCTCTTGGTTCCGTGGCCTCGGTGGCCATTGAAACCGCCATGCTGCTGGAGGAACGGCAGCAACGGCAGGAGGAACTGGGGGTTATTGCCCACGAACTGCGAGCGCCCCTGCACGGCATACGGGGCATGGCTGGCCTGATGCTGGGCAACGATACCCTGCCAGAGGATCTCACATCCAAGGCGCAAACCATTGTGGGGCAGGCGGACCGCATGGCCCGCATGGTCAAGGATGTGCTTCAGGCGTCTTTGCTTGACCCGGGAGCAACCGGGGCCGCAACACCTCTGCAACCGGTGGCCATGGCTCCGGTGCTGGGGGAAGTGGCGGACATGGTGGCGGCGGCTCAGCCCGAAGGCAGCGCCCGGATACGGCTGAAGGCCAAACAGGATGTAAATATTTTGGGTATGCGGGACCGGCTGGTGCAGGCGGTCACCAACCTGCTGACCAATGCGTTGAAATATTCCCCCGAAGGCGCGGCAGTGGATCTGAGCCTGAAAAAAGCGTCAAAGACCCTGCTGACCGCAGCGGGTATAAAGAATGAAGATCCCGGAGCATGGCTTGCGGTGGAGGTGGCGGACCGGGGCGACGGCATTGATGACGAGGCCAAAAAGAATATTTTTCAGCGCTATGTGCGGCTGGAAGACGGGCGGCTCAAGGCGTCGGGGGCCGGGCTGGGGCTGTATATTACTCACCGGATCGTGCAGCAGCACGGCGGCCATATTGTGGTGCTGGACCGCAAGGGCGGCGGCAGTCGCTTCTGCATGCTTCTGCCCCGGGGAGAATGAGGGAAAGCGTCAGGGCAACGATGGAAGTATATCTTCCACAAACCCGGAAAGTGCAGTAAAGGCGGTATCTATATCATCAGGGAGACCTGATTCATCCGCAAGATGTTTGAATATTGGCCGCCAGTGTTCCGGCGGCGGTGGCACCGGGATATGCAGGTCGTGGGTCTTTCGCCTTTCAAATGTAACGTCAATCGATGCCCGGAGATACGTCAAATCCATATCTCCTGATTTGAAAAGCATCACCATGTCCAGTAAATCTTTAACCCGTGAGTTTGGGCGCTCTTTGTGGGGCAGTGTGTAAGCATGCAGCTTTTCCGCAAACTGCTGTTCTTTGGATAACACGGAAATTACCGGCGGCTGAATACCTGCAAAATCCAGCCAGTCATTTCCATCCACAGATTCAACCGGCTCCATGACGATATCACCAACACCGACATCAATGTGAAATCGTACAAAGTCCCGGCCATCAATCTGAGCCCTTACCGGATAACGGGCTCCCCCATAGGGAGCTGCGTTTATATCCGTGACCGGCTCGCCTATCAGAAATACAAAATGATCGCCGGTGTCCTCTGTAACATGCTCCTGTAATTCTTCCCGCACTCGGAGGTTTACCGGCAGTTCTGCATTGGGAAGATTGCCGGGGTGTTCTATAACAAGGTCAATGTCCTTTGTGGTGCGGGCCTGCCGGTTTCTCAGTTCAAGGGCATAGCCGCCTTTAAGAACCCAGGGAGGATGTGACCTGAAAAACAGACGGGCCAGCAATCGATCAAAGGCAACCATGCGCCGCACCCTTTGAAGATCAATGCCTTCACTGTCCGCAATGTTTTTCAGCCGGGTTTCAAGAGCAACCCGGAAAGCCCTGGCAGTGGCATAGCTGCGGGACTCTTTCATGTGCGGACTCCCTTTTCCATAGCCGATTCAACCACCAGATTGCCGGGTAGCCTGCGGCTCTCCCGTCGGGTGACAAGCCCCCGGGCAAGGGCTTCCGAGACTGCCTGCCGCAGCATGTCTTCAGGCAGTGCGCCCTCCTGTACCACATCAAGGATGGTGCGCAGCGGATGGGTTACCGCCACACCATACATCTGCCGTATATCCGAAGGAGGAACATCTGCAATGTGCAGATCAAGGATATCCGGGATGGGGCTGTTTCTCCGAAATCCCCGGGGCACGGACATGTGCAGTCTGGCGGGATTGATGTCACTCAGATCGTACAGAGCAAGGGCGGTTTCGTGGGAATACACCCCTTGGGGTTCTTCACGTCGGTTGCATGACCACAGGTACCACAGCATGATATCGGGACGTTCGCCAAGAGGGTAACGGGCAAGACGGTAGATGCCCCGGTGTTCCCGAATCCAGTTTCCCACCCGGGCATGATAGACCATCGATGACTCGGAATACCCCAGTTGTTTCGCCTGCTTTGCCGTGAAAAAACCCTGCTGGGCATCAGCGGTTTCAAAGAGGCGAAGGGCGGCGTGGATACGCTTTTGCATTGCACATTCCTTCAGTTTTCTTTAAGTATTATGCGCTGAAATCGCTGTATTGTCAAACACAATACTTCAGTTTATTTTAAGTATTGTGCAAGAATCGGGCAGCGGAAAGCTGTTACATACCGTCGGTAGATATTAATATATCCCGACAAAGCCGAACACCGGCCTTCATCCCCAACACACGATATTTATATCTTACGGCAGGGACGGGACCAGTTGTTCCACGGATTTTCCCGGGGTCGGGGTTTGGGTGGTTGCACCGGTGACCATTTCCAGCTGGGCGGCGGCGCTGTTGAAATCGAAGAGCGCCTGATAGTAATACACCTGGGTTTTTGCGTATCCCGCAATGGCCTCAATAACATCGTCGGTATCGGTGATACCAACGCTGTAATTCATGACCTCGGCCAACAGCCAGCTTTTACCCGCCTGCAGGCTTTCTTTGTTCACCCCAAGGGCGTAATCTTTTTCCCGCAGGGTTTCGTAGCTCTTGCGCACCTCAAGGGCCATACCCAGCCGTTTGTGCTTGCGCTCTTCGGCAAACTTCAGCATCCGGTACTTGCCGATGAGGTATTTGCCCGCATCCACCATGGGGTCCAAAGTCCAGCGCATTTCCAGCTTGATCCGGGCATTGATGTCGTTCCAGTCGTCGCTGAGATAGGGGTTATTGCTGTCCCAGGCTTTGGGGGTTACCTGATAATGAAAGTCCGCCTTCAGGTCCAGCACCGGCAGCATGTTCCACAGTTTTCTAAGCCGCTGCATGTTTTTCAGCCGGGCCTCGATATCCAAAGAGCGCACCTCGGGCCGCAAACTGAAGGCATAGTCCAGATAATTCTGATAGGGCATGATGTTGCAGTCGGTGCGCCGCAACTCCGGGGCCGCCAGATAAAAGGGCGCGTTGGGAGGCAGTCCCGCCAGCACCCGCACCGCCGCCATAAGCAGTTCCCGTTTGGACTGCGCATCGGAGAGCTGGTTTTTCACCTCGCCGATAAGCACGTCCAGCTTATACAGATCGATTTTGCTCACGCTGTCGCTGCTGCCCTCTTCCAGCATGGTCACCAGTTTTTTCCGGGTGCTGGTGGCCACGTCCAGACCTTCGTCCAGAATAGAGATCAGCTTGTTGACAAACTGCATGGCATAGTAGGCCTGCTTGGCCTGATAAATAATGTCAGCCTTGGTTTTCAGCACTTCCAGCCGGGCTTTTTCCACTCCCAGATCCGCCTGGGCCATGTCGCTGAGATTGCGGCCAAAGTGGAACAGGGGCATTTTTGCCGTGGCTTCGGTGCGGAAGGTCACGCTGTCAAGATCCCACTTGCTGGAAGAAAAGCCCATGAAATCCTTTACAGAGGTATCGGTGGGCCGCTCGTAGGAGGGCGCCGGAGCCACTAAGGCGAGAACGCTGATTTTGGGCACCCACACGCCCCAGGCTTCGGTAACCCGGCTGTTGGCAACCTTCACGCCGATGCTGGCGGCTTTGAGGCTGTGGCTGTTGGCCAGGGCCATGGCAATGACCTGATCCAGATTGTAGGTGTATTCCGGTGGTGTATCCGGAGGATCATCTTCCCAGTCAGCGTCTTCCTCCAAAGAGTCATCCACCTCGATGTCCTCGTCATCCGCCATGAATTCGTCCACCAGGGCGTCATCCACGGCGTCAGGATCTTCGGTGGCGGGCTGTTGAGCGGTATCTTTGTTTGTGTCTGCTTTTTTGGGGGCGGCAGCGGCGGGAAACGCACAGAACAACAGAACCATACAGACCGCAACCACTGCGGCGGCACTGCCACAACCCCGCAAGAACAATACAGATGCACGCTTCATGCTGTCACTTCTCCCTGTGGTGCACACCGGGCACCGGGATTGTTATACACCAGCCTTAGTCTGTGGGCAACCGTCCGGCAAGAATATCTTTCTCTGCCTGGGCAAACATTTCCGGGTCATCCACATCCTGCCAGTAGCGTCCGCCAATGGGCATGGCGGTAAACAGACCCTTGAGGCCAAGCTCCCGCATACCGTCGGACAGGCTGTGGCGACCGGCGGCAAAGGCGGTTTCAAGACCGTGGAAAATGCCGTGGGAACACAAAAACAGCCCTGTGTCTATGGCGTTGTAATCGGTGAGTTTTTTATCGATGGCCACAATGCGGTTATCGCCGTCGGTCTTTACCTTGGTGGCGTCGTCGATATCAAAAATATTTTCAATGTCCGTGTCCACCCCAAGGCAAACCCCGCCCTCGGCCACGCCGTGGGCCGCCAGATCCGCCACAATGCTGCGATCAAAAATATGATCCGACATGGTGAGGAAAAACCGGCCGTTTTCAAGGGCGTCCTTGGCGCAGTATAAAGACAAACCGTTGGGCTCTTCCCAGCGTTCGTTATGCACGGTGTCAATGGTCACCCCGGGCACCTGCACGGTGCTGAGGCCTTTGGCAAGAACATCCGCCTGAAAACCCGTGACCACCACCACGCGGTTGACCCCGGCATGGGCCAGGCTGCCGATGGTGCGTTCGATCATGCGTTTTCCCGCCACCTCAACCAGAGGTTTGGGCACGCCGTTGCTTTTGCTTTCCAGTCTGCTGCCGCAACCCGCGGCCAGCACCACGGCCTCGGTGACCTTCGTTGTTGTGTGTGTCATTTCATGTTCCTTGATTTAAGCAGGGCTTTGAGCTGGAAGTGGAAAAACAGCGGTCCCACCACCAGACCCAGGGCGTAGACGCCGCTGGCGTAGCGGGTAAAGAGCTGTACATAGTCAATGGCCAAAGCCAACAGCACAAAGAAGTAAATGTCAACTTCGTTGAACTTGCGGATGGAGGCGATGGCGCTCATAAACCAGCGGACCCAGTCGGCGGCGCTGCGTTTGGGGGGCGCTTCGCTTTTGTTGTTGTCCACCCGGCTGCGGGCGTATTCTTCCAACGTGCCGTCCTCAAGGCCCTTGCGGAGATTCGCGTCGGCTTCCACCCGGGCGGCGATCCATTTGCTGTAGGCGGTGACCGAGGTACCTGCAAAGGCCGCCATGGGCAGCAGCAGGTCGATGGGTTCGCCGCTTTGGGAAAAGGCCCGCCAGGCCAGGGCGATAAACATGGCCGCAAGCCCGATAATGTCAACGGATTTATCCACATAGTAGCCAATCATGCTGCCGTTGTTGCGATACCGGGCCAGGGTGCCGTCCATGTTATCCAGCACCAGCCCCAGGTTGATCAGCAGGGCACCGATCAGGCCGCCGGTAAAGCTGTGGTCAAAGGCCACCAGCAAAATACCCGCCAGCTTGGCGATAACGCCCAGCACGGTGATGAGGTTGGGGGTCACCCAGGGGATGTCCGCCACGGGCAGTAACAGTAAAATGGTCATGGGCCGGGCAAAGACCATTGCCCAGAAATCTTTGGACTGGTAATTGCGCAGTCCCATCCAGCGTTCTTTAAGGGGCAGTGCCATGGTTTTGTATTCTTCCGGGCGGAGTACTGCGTAACAATCCGCCATTGGGGGTAATAATAATGCGTTTGTGGACGATGGGGGTGTTCATACTGCAGAATGCATCGGTGGTGGCAAAGGCAAAAGATACGGGGACAAAACTTCGCGGCATCGGGGTAACACCCCGGCACACAACATCCTGTTGATGTTTGGACTGCATGCTCCCGCGGATTGTTCCCATGGGCGCTAAAGCCGCTTTGGCTCTGTGCGCCGGGTATCTCTTCATACTGACACAACCAGTTAGATAACTCGTGCGCCATCCGCCTTCACACCCATTGATTAACACAGCAGCCAATCTATGGCAATATCCCAAAGGCCATTAACGCACAAAACCATATATAAAAACAACAGTAATGCATCGCCCTGTATAGCCTTTTGAACCCTTGGGATCAAGCAAAACTGTCCCCCGGTGCCATTATTACCCGGGCGATACCCGGGGGCATCCCGGATATTGACCACGGGGCAAAACAATGGCACAATACCGAAGAATTGGATTGATGCTGCAAAGGACATACATCATGGCAGACGAGGCTCGAAAAATCGTAACCACCAACCGCAAAGTGCGGCATGATTACGAGATACTTGATACCCTGGAGGCGGGCATTGTGCTTACCGGCACCGAGATAAAAGCGGTGCGGGAGGGCAAGGCCAGCATCAAGGAGGCCCACGCCGAAATCAACAACGGCGAAATGTGGCTCATTGACTGCAACATCGCCCCCTATTCCCACGGCAATATTTTCAACCACGATCCCCTGCGCAAACGCAAACTGCTGATGCATGGCCGGGAAATCGAGCGGTGGCGGAAAAAGGTGGAGGAAAAAGGCCTCACGGTGGTGCCTTACAGCCTGTACTTCGTACGGGGACGACTGAAGGTGGAGCTGTGTCTGGTGCGGGGCAAGCGCAAATACGACAAGCGACATGCTTTAAAGGAACAGGACGTGAAACGGGCATTGCGGCGGGGTGAATCCTACTGACCCCCCCCGGGGAGGACGAATCATGAGCAGCGACGGCAACGCAAAACGGGCGGGAACCAGCCTGAAGGAATTTGACTTTATCAACAAAATCAAGTCCATGCGCCAGATAGCCCCCTACAAAGCGGTGCTGGATATCGGCGATGATTGCTTTGTCCACGACCTTGGCAACGGCAAAGGTCAGGCAGTGACGGTAGACCTGCTTATTGAGAACGTGCATTTTTCCCACGAGTTTATCACTCCCTTTGAACTGGGGCGCAAGGCTGCGGCGGTGAATCTTTCGGATCTGGCCGCCATGGGGGCAACGCCCCGCTACGCCTTTTTAGGGCTGTCTCTGCCCAAGGGCGAGGATGCCCGGGAGGCGGAAATCTTTATGAACGGCCTGCTCAAAGAGCTGGAAAGCAACGGCGCGGCCCTGGCCGGCGGCGACCTTACCGGCGGCGCAAAGTGGAGCATCAGCCTGACGGTCATGGGCGACGTAAACGTTGACGCCATGCTGCGGCGCAACACCTTCCGGCCCGGCCAGAAGCTGGCGGTCACCGGCACCGTGGGCAACAGCGCCGCGGGCCTCAACTGGTTGTTGCATCATTCCATGAACGCCGATGTGCCGGTGGATGAAGATGTTTCCACCTATCTGGTGGAGGCGCACCACCTTCCCACGCCCCGGGTACGGGAAGCGCTGTTTCTTGCGGAAAAAGGCGTCCGGGCGGGTATCGATCTTTCCGACGGTTTGGGCAGCGACTGCCGCCGGGTTGCGGAACGCAGCAACTGCGGCCTGCTGATCAACATGGAAACCGTGCCCGTATCAAAACAGCTTCGGGCCTACTGCGCCACCACCGAGGAGCAGTACAGCCGCTACGCCATCAGCGGCGGCGAAGACTACGAACTGCTGGTGGGCCTTCCCGCCGAAGACGCCGGTGACATTATTAAGGAATTCAACGAGACCTTCCCAAACACCGGTTTAACGGTGATCGGCGAGGTGATTGAGGGCACAGAGGTGAAGATTCGCTACAGCGATGGTTCGGTCAAGGCGCTGCCGGGACCGGAATACCGTCACTTTTCTTCCTGAAGCAGCTTTTTC
>Ga0070728_10000962_pt1 | contig 48197 bp, 41 predicted proteins | sample tdDd471_FD_66723 | JGI IMG/M metagenome (GOLD analysis project Ga0070728, IMG submission 66723) | Marine sediment microbial communities from the Atlantic coast under amendment with organic carbon and nitrate - tdDd47.1 | ecosystem: Environmental > Aquatic > Marine > Coastal > Sediment | place... | reverse complement strand
TGACATCGGCCTGAAAAGATGACTCTTCGCGCATGATTGCTGTCAATAGCAGTGGGTCGAGGCCGACTTCCTTGCAGTAGTATTCTGTCAGAGCTTTATATGGTCTGGGGTATGCCAGCAGCCAGGCGGAACGGTTGGTGGTGCCGGGATATGATTTTGCAAAATCGTGTATTTTGGTTCTGAACAGGTAAATGCTCTTGTGGATGTCGTTGGTTAGGTGATAGAGATAAGCCAATATTACATTAAGCTTTTTACTGTCTTCCGTTTTGTTTCTGAGTTCGTTAAACTCTCTCTCTGCAATAGATCTTTGACCCAGCTTAAGAAATTCTATACCTTTAATGAAGTTAGGGTGATCCTGATATTTCGAGATGTCAACATCAAGATCGACGGTCAAAGGTGTGCCGGTCAGGTTTTGTTTGCTCATGTATGAGGGTGGAAGAGGAACCTGTAATTCTACTAGTCTTTGTGCTGCCAGGTTGGGGTAATAGCTTAAAGGGTAGCTTCTGACTAGCAGGCGATAAATATCAACGGCATGTTTTTTAAATCCCTGAGAATGAGCGATTCTGGCCATCCAGTACATGGCACGTTCTTTCTCAAAGCGACTGTCTTCAGTTGTGGCTATGGTTTTAAAGGCTAGTTTTGCTTGTTCGTAATGCCGGTCTTTATAGTGTAACCAGCCAACATACCATAGTGCAGTTGTCGCATATTTGCACTGTGGGTGAATTTGAGTGATTTCAGAGTACATCTGGACGGCTTTGTTGTGTTGATCCGACTCTTTGTATGCTTTAGCAAGCAGATATCTTACACTGCACGATTTTTCATGATTGGGATAGTTTGCCAGAAATCTATGTCCAACAGTCTTGGCCGACTCCAGATCTCCCTTGCGTAAATAGGCATCCATTTTCAAATGGTAAGCCAAGCCTTTGGTGTGTTCGTCAGCTTCACTTCGCATGGTTCGATTAAGTCTTATCATGGCGTTTGAATATTGACGACGTTTGAAGATAGTAAGACCAAGGTAGTAATACAGTTCACCTACAATAGCTGATTTCTCTAGTTCGTTGGGGTAGGCCAGGATGTCTTTTCTTAATAATTGTTGCGCTGCTTTGTATTGAAACCTTTTATTAAGGGATTTTGCCTGTTCAATTATAATTCTGGACATTTGTTGTCTTGTCAAACGTTTCAATCTTAATTTTGCCAGTGCATTTTCAGATAATTGTCCAAGCCCCAGTTTCGGTCTGGCTTTCATTACCTCAATATATAGTTCCTTGGCTTTTGAGGGATTCGTTCGTTTAACTAATTCAGCCAGTTCATAACGAGATTCCATTGCCCGGAAATGATTAGGGTATTGCGCCAGCAGGGTCTCAAGTTCTGCTGCAGCCTGCGAATGCTTTGTTCTGGCCATGCAAAAGGCTATTCTAAATCTGCTTTGAAGGAACAGACGGCTCGATTCCTCGACTTTCTGAAAATATGACAGTGCAGTTGTCCAGCGTTTCTGTTTAAACTCAATTTCTCCGAGATAATAGCTTATATAATCACTTAATAAACTATAGTCCTTTTCAATTTCCAGTAGAAACGGTCTGGCCAGTGCGTATTGGTCGTCGGTGATATAATTCAGCGCAATTATCAAAGTCAGACGAACTTTTTGTTTTAGGTCAATTTCGTGTTCACGCTGGTTTAATAATAATTCAAAGCAATACTCTCTGTCGTCGCCTTCGCAGGCCTCGTTTAAAGCTCGGTATTTTTCATCAATGAAATAATTGTTGAATGAGATATCTGCAAAAGTGACGGCTTTGCCGTGTCCTGCATCAGGAGGATTTGCAAATGCGCTGGTAAGGTTGCAGCAGATGAAGACAATAAAGCATATGAAAAATTTGTAATTTGCTGAAATTTGCAAAATTTCTCTCCCGGTACGATGTTCGAACCCGATAAACATCCTATATTTACCAGAGAATTGTAAAAAAATAAACATTGCGCAGAAAAGATTGTAAAACTATAATCAGGAACCCTGTTTTATTAACTTAAATAAACGAAAAATATTTATGACTATTAAACAAAAATATCTTGAAAACAAGTTGCGCATATTTCGTAAGTTTCTGATATTACAGCTTGTTATATCTGTGGTTGCTTGTTTTGTTTTAATTTCATGCTCCACTGGCACAAATGCCCACAATAATTTTAGCCCTAAGCAGATGACAATTCTGTACATAAATGACCTCCATGGTCATTTGATGCCTTTTACTCGTTTCTACAAAGATAAACATCCTACAGGTGGAGTGGCCCGATTGGCTGCGATGATCAAAAATGTCGAAGAGGAAAACTTATCCAGGGGTATTGACACCTTGCTTTTATCTGCCGGGGATAATTTTCAGGGAACACCTATGTCAACTGCCTTTAACGGGCAAGTCGAATTTGAAGTTTTCAATAAAATCGGTCTTGATGCAACTGTGGTAGGCAACCATGATTTTGACTATGGATATGAAAGATTGAAAGAATTACAGCAGATCGCCAGTTTTCCACTGTTGTCTGCAAATATCTACAAAAGTCATAACTCAGATATGGAGTTCAAACCGTATGTAATCAAGAAACTTCCAAATGGCCTTAAGGTTGGAATTATCGGTTTAAGCACCATGGAAACACCAATTACCACTCACCCGCTTAATGTTTCTACCTTGCGTTTTTCCAGGCCGGAACTGGCAATGCAGAGGTATGTCAAGCATGTTGATTCCAAAACCGATGTATTGATAGTGCTTAGCCATTTGGGAGTGGACAAAGATAAAGAGATTGCAAGATTATACCCCGAAATTGATGTGATAGTTGGCGGGCACACTCACACTAAACTGGCGGACCCAATATACGTGGGTCGCGTGATGATTTGTCAGACTGGTGATAACGGAATTCATCTGGGGCGAATAAATCTTTCCGTTGAAAACGACCGGGCCAAAATGATCAGCAACAATTTAATGCCAGTGGCGCATTATATAAGTGAAGATGCTGAGGTTAAAGGGCTTGTGGAGGATTATAACGCCAAGTTAAGTGCAGAGATAGGTCGAGTTGTAGGGTACTCCAAAGACTACCTGAATGGGGAAAGGCCAGTTGTAAGAAGGCAGGAGACAAATCTTGGTAACCTGATTTCCGATTTGATGAGGAAAAGAACCAAATCGGATGTTGCTTTGATAAACAGTGGCGGAATCAGAGCTTCAATAAAGCAAGGTGATGTCACACTTGAGGATGTTATTCGAGCGTTTCCCATGAATAATCAACTTGTTACGATGGATATGACTGGTCAGGAGCTTTATATGACGCTATCACAATCTGCCAGATTGCTGATAAACTCTCCCCAAAATCATCCTTCTGGAGGATTTTTGCAGGTGTCTGGAGTTTCATTCACAATAAATAGAAGGGGTGGAGCGGAAAATATTGAGATTGCTGGGGAGCCGGTTAAGTTGTTGAAAACATACAAGGTTGTTACACTAGATTTTCTTGCTGCTGGTGGAGATGGCTACAAAAAACTGAAAACTTCCGCAAATCAATACAATACGGGAATAACTTTACAGGATACTATGGTTGACTATCTTGTAAATCGTGGCTTTGTCAGTGCCAGTGTCGAAGGTCGTATTCGTAGAAAATAAGCATTTGAAAACATGTGTTTGTTGACTTAACAAGTAAAATTGGTTACATATAGCGGGTGTATTTAGAATGTTTTAGTGTCTGGGTGAATGATGGATATTTTGGAATAATGGATTATTTTGTAGATTGCACCTGAGAATTTTCAGGGCTTGAACAAATAACACATAAAACTGAGGAAAAATATCGTGCAACATATAGAAGAAACAATTTCCGGTAGCGGAGGAATCAGGCTCTATACTCAAAGATACGAACTTGAGAACCCGAAAGGTGCCGTGGTTATTTTACATGGGTATTGTGAACATAGTGCCAGATATAACCATGTTGTTGAGGCCTTCACACAAGCCGGTTTTAACTGCTATCTGCTGGATCATCGCGGTCATGGAAAATCAGATGGCCCAAGAGCTGCGGTATTGAGCTTTGAAGAATATCTGGATGATATGGACATTTATCTGGATATCGTCAGAAAGCAATTTACCTCTGGCCCGATGTTTTTACTTGGTCATAGCATGGGTGGTTTGATTGCTACAAATTATGTGCTTTCAAGAAAACCTGATTTTGATGGTGTTATTCTTTCTTCACCCTACCTTGGCTTGAAAGTCGATTTGCCGATGTGGAAAGATAAACTTAGTCAGATTATTGCAAAGTTTTTACCGGCAGTATCTCTAAAAAGTGATCTTGATCCGCACCTTTTGACACACGATGATGCCATTGTTCAGGAATACATCAGCGATCCGGCAGTTCCAAAAATTGCCAATGCAAGATGGTTTGTGGAATCTACTGCGGCACAGAATTATTGTCTAGCGCATGCCACTGAATGGAAATGGAATGCATTGTTTATGCATGGTGGAGATGATCGCATTGCTGATCCACAGGCTACACGCAATTTCCATGTTAAGGCCGACAAAGATGAAACAGAATTGGTGATGCTTGAAGGACTCTATCACGAGATATTTAATGAAGTCGACCGCAAGAGAATCATCGACATGACTGTCGAATGGCTGAATTCACAGATTGCGGAGGGTTAATTGTGGTAAAAAGAGAAAATCTGACTCTCGCCAACACAAAATATGTGGTTCCAAATAGTATTACGGCCTTAAGTCTGGTGCTTGGTTTAATTTCCATGTTTTATGCAACAAACGGTAATTACGTTACCGCCGGTTGGGTAATTTTATACTGTGCAATCCTGGATAAACTGGATGGCTCTACAGCCAGAGTTCTAAATGCATCGACACCTTTTGGCGGTCAGATGGATTCATTTTCGGATTTTGTAGCCTTTGGAATTGCACCAGCCTATCTGGTCTTTTCTGTCTGCACCAAAGATCCAATTGTCAGCAAGATTTTTCTGGAGAGTTCAGAGCCACCATTCTTTCTATATTTCTCGCTGGTCTTTCTTGTGCTGGCATCAGCTTTAAGACTGGCCAGATTTAATGTAACTGCACTTGAAGACAGCAAACACATGTTTGGTCTAGCGACCACGGCTGCAGGTGGTTTTATCGCGACCTATGTTCTTAGTTGTTATAATAATTACACATATGATTTTGCCATCAAACTGCTGCAATATCTCCCTTATTATATTTTTATTCTTGCGGCTCTGGAAATATCCAGTTTTCCCATTATTAAAATTGGATACAAAGAGACAAAATTTGCCCGAATTGGTGAGATTGTTTACACCATTACCGCTTTGCTATGTGTTTTTACCAGATCATTTCCAGAGTTCCTTTTCCTTTCTTCCTCCACATATGCGATTGCCGGTTTTGTTCATGCCTTTAAAGACCGCGAAATTATCATGGCACAAGCGCAGAATGGTATATCTGATGAAGATGGTAAGGCTGAGGAAGCATCCGAATCTACTGACAAGGAGAATCCGTGAGATCCTCTGGGCAGGCTGTGAAAACCGGACTGGATATTCTTGTTGAAGAAGACTTTGCAAGGCTAAAAGGGAAACGGATTGCAGTTTTGGCCAATCCCGCAAGTGTTAACAATCAACTTACCCACATAATAGAACTGATTAGAGCCGTCAAAGAAATAAATCTGGTGCGTATTTTCGCACCGGAACATGGTCTTTTTGCCGATGCTCAGGATCAGATTGGTCTTGATGCAACAGATGAACTACACAGCACTCAGGTAGTCAATCTGTACGGTGAAGAATATTCTTCACTCTGGCCAGATGTAAAATATCTCAATGACATCGATGTTCTGTTGGCTGATATTCAGGATATTGGCAGTCGCTATTATACCTATTTTCATACGCTTGCTTTTTGTATGGAAAGATCTGCGGGTACTTCCTGTAAAGTAATGGTTCTTGATCGTCCTAACCCTCTTGGGGGCATTGAGCTTGAAGGGCCAATATTGAAAGCTGAGATGCAATCTTTTGTGGGATACTTCCCCATGCCGGTTCGAGCAGGCATGACTACAGGTGAATTGGCTTTGTATGCCAATAGTGAATTCGATATCGGTGCAAACCTTGAAATTGTAGAGATGGAGAATTACAAAAGAGAGATGTATTTCTCGGATACCGGACTGGCATTTGTAATGCCTTCACCAAATATGCCCACGCTGGATACCGCAATTGTTTATCCCGGTGGTTGTTTACTGGAAGGAACAAATCTCTCTGAGGGCAGAGGAAGTACAAGGCCATTCGAGCTTTTTGGTGCGCCATACCTCAACTCGGCGGAGTTGAAGAAGCGTATGGAGGCAGAGAAACTTGAAGGAGTGGCCTTTAGGGATACCGCTTTTATGCCTACATTTCACAAGTGGGCAAATCAACCTTGCAGGGCTTTACAACTGCACGTCACCGACCGCAAAACATTCAAACCCTGGTTGACATATGTAATGATCTTAAAACATGTATATAGTATGCATGATGAGTTTGACTGGTACAGAGGAACATACGAATATGTTTCAGACAGATTGGCTATTGATCTGTTGCTTGGAGATCCCGCCATCAGACTGGCAATTGAAGCAGGAGAAAGCCAGGAAGCCTTTAGATCCTATGCCTTCGGGCAGCTTGAGGATTTCAGTACAAGCCGTCAAAAATATCTTTTATATAGTTAGCCATACAAGACATGTCAGACAAAATAGGGCCATACGAAATTATCGAACAAATTGCTGAAGGAGGGATGGCGGAGGTTTTTCTGGCAGAGAAAAAAGGCAGCCAGGGTTTTAGCAAACGTCTTGTTGTAAAAAAGTTGTTGCCACAATATAAAAATGACAGTGAATTTCAGAGGTTGTTTTCAAGGGAAGCCTCGCTGCTGGTAAATATACAGCATCCCAATCTGGTTCAGGTATACGACTTCATAAAAAGCGGTTCCGACTATCTTCTCGCCATGGAATACGTGGAAGGTATTTCTCTAGTTGAACTGGATTCGGATAGTGTATCAGTAGATCTGGTGGCCTATGTTGCGGTTCAGATTTTATCGGGGCTTTCTGCCTTGCACAAAAACCCGGATGGTTCTATTTTACACAGGGATATCAGTCCGGATAATATCTTACTCAGTAAAAATGGGGATGTTAAGCTTGCAGATTTTGGCATTGCTAAACAACAGGACAAGAATTTGCGGGAGGAAAAGACTGCATTAATAGGGAAGATGAAATATGCAGCTCCAGAGCTGATATATGGTGATACGTTAGATCAGAAAAGCGATTTGTATAGTCTTGGTAAAGTGCTTTGGCAAATAATTTATCAGAACATGGAGATCCCAAAGGGCAAGATTGAACAGGAAAACTTTCTTTCAAACATTGACGATGCGAAGAAGCAAGCTTTGGTCAAGCTGCTGTTATTTTGGCTGAATGAAAATCCTGATAAAAGACGATACAATGCGGTAGAGGCAATTGAATACATTGAAAGCAATATTGCCATACAATCGGGTGTCCTGAAAAACGAACTTGCTGCGATAGTTGAAGATAGCAGTGTTGACGGGTTAAACTATCCGAAAAAGACGAAGTTGCTTGATTATAAATCTACAAAAGGCAAGTCCATAGGCAAGATGGCTATGTTTTTAGCTCTGTTTGCAGTGATGATTGCCATTTCAATCTTAATGTATTTTACTTCAGTTGATAATGATATAGCTGTGGGTAGCAATGATTACAGCAGTACCAGTGCATTGGAGAATGACTTTGAAGAAGCAAAAGTAACATATTCACTGTTTCCTGTCGACTCGAGAAGAAAAGCAAAGATATATGTCGATTTTACAGAATTTGGCTATACGCCTATGGTGTTGAAACTGGCTCCCGGAAGGCACGTTTTAGCTCTCTCAACCGCTGATGGTAAGACAATACAGCACGTTGTTTTTCTGAAACCAGGGGCTAATCCAGAGTTTTATTTCTCATCCTCAAGTAAATAACTTTCTTTCATACAAGTATAACTATCTAAATTAATTCATAAAAAATACAAAATAAAACCTAAACTAAATATAATATTAGTACAATATAGTATTTTTAATAGAAAAAACTTGTTAAAAATACAAAACTAAGTATAATTACACTTAATAAAGAATACTTAGTTTAATTTTTTTAAATTTTTTGATATATTTGTTTATTTGATATTGATTAGATTATAAGGAGCATCAAAATGTCACAGTTTTTAACGGTAACAGAATTAAGGAAAATCAATGAGCAGTTTGCCGAGGGTATTTCTTCAAAGGAAATCGTCAAAATTTTCCAAAACAAAGGTGTTCGATTTTCCGAAGCTACCTTCCGTAAATATGTGCAGATGGGTCTTGTTGAACGTTGCAAACGCGTAGGACAAAAGGGAAAACATCGTGGTTCCCATGGAATGTATCCTGTAACAACAGTCGAGCGTATCAATGCCATTAAAAAAATGATCTCTGGTGATGTCACCTTGGAGCAGCTCAAAGATTCATACTTCTCCATTCGTCAGAAAATGGAAGAAGTCGACCGTATGTTAAGCGAAGTGAATGATGATGTCAGAAGCATGACCGAAAACAAAACCAAAAAAGAACGTCATGATGTACAATTAAAGCGTGAATTGGAAAATCTGCTTAAAAACACCAGACGCGTCGTGACATCCCTTGAAAAGCTGGAAGATTCCTATTTCGCATAAATAAGTTTATTTGACAGTTGCAATATTATGTGTTGTCTTTATGCTCCTTCGTCTGATACAGATGAGGGAGCTTTTTTATGGTTACTGTTTTAATCAAGCATATGGCCCTTCAATAACCGCTTGAACTAAGGTTGAGATGGAAAAAAAAGAAGACATTGTAATCAGATTCGAAGGGGTATCAAAATCCTTTGGTGACAAACTTGTATTGAATGATGTTTCATGCAACATCAGACGAGATAAAATAACTGTTATCGTTGGGCCTTCAGGTGTTGGCAAGTCTGTTTTTATCAAACACCTTGTGGGTTTGATGCAGCCGGACGAGGGTCATGTTTATGTTGATGATGTTGATGTCACAAAACTGCGTGGCAAAGAATTGTATGCACTTCGCAAGCGTTTTGGAATGATGTTTCAGGATGGCGCTTTGTTCGATTCCATGCTCGTCGGTGAAAATATCGCATTTCCTCTGGTGCAGCACACCAGACTAACCAAAGGCGAGCGTGATAAAATAGTGGCCGAAAAGCTGGAAGCTGTTGGTTTACCCGGTATCGAAAACCTGTATCCTGCAGAGCTTTCCGGTGGTATGCGCAAGCGGGTTGGTTTTGCCAGAGCAATTGTAATGGAACCGGAAATAGTGTTGTTTGATGAGCCGAATTCAGGTCTGGATCCTTTGATGGCCGATGCTATTGACAGTCTTATTCTGGATATGCAGCGTGAGCTTGGTATCACATTTCTGGTCATATCACACGACATACCATCCACAAGGCATATTGCCGACTATGTGGGAATGCTATATAACTCTGAACTTATCTCATTTGGTCCAAGGGATGAGATAATTAATTCAAATGAAGAAATTGTCAGCAAGTTTTTCAGTCGTAGTTGAATAATTCAAAAAAGTCTCGATAGTCTATCCATACAGAATTAAACGAAATAAAATTGGGTGATTTTTTGTTATCAAGGTAAATTGCATTTTTACTTGCGATTTGATATGCTCCACCGTGAAAAAAATTGTGAAAATACTTAAGGATTACGTGAATATGCACTCATTTTCTATAATACAAAAGCTCTACAGGGTATCAGTTTTACTTGTATTACTTCTGGTTGTTTCTTGTTTTACAGTGGATACAGCTTCGGCCCAGATAAAAGTTGAAGATGGTAAAATGTTTTTTGGCCCGGAACTTGTTGATTTTTATGACTTAAGTTTGAAGATATCAGAGTTCAGCAAGGTAAATGTTATCATTTCAGACAAGATCAAAAGCAAGGGCAAATTTTACGTCCTAATTCCAGATGGCATGAATCCAGATGAAGCCTGGCAAAATTATCTGTCGATTCTTGGCACGATGGGAGTGACATTTAAAACTGTAGGCCAGTACAAAACTGCTGCAGATTCTACCTTTATGGCAAGGCTGCCGGCCAAGGTTTATATTCAGGACATGCCAAAAGAGGATACCAGCCAACCGCATGTTACTGTTTTGTATACTGTAAACAACATTGATACTGCCGAGGCAACGAAATTCATTGCCCAATTCAAGACTAAAGAAGGTAAGATCTTTTCGTTTGAAAACAAAATGATTTTTGTAGAGTTGCAAACCCATTTACCACGTCTGCTAAATTTACTGAAAGAAATAGATAGTGCACCTTCAAAAAGTAAAATCTATTATTGGGCGGCCAAAAACTCCCCAATTGATGATGTTTCCAGTATTGTAGAGCAGTTGTTTCTGAGCAAAAAGAGCGAAGTTATCGGGCTTGAAAAAATTGTTACTGATGAACGCACTAATGGAATGTTTATTATAGGTGATGAAGAAGTTTGCAAAAACGTGCTGCAATTATTGCCAAGATTGGACATTGGTTTGGATCAGGTTACCAGGATGGAGGTTATCTTTCTGCAGTTTGCTAAAGCTGAAGAAATGCTTACTACGTTGAACCAGATAACCAATACAAGAGGTCGGAAATCCTCTAAAAAGCATGACTTTGGTGATGACCTGTCAATGAATCTGACTGTTGATAAATCTAACAATGCAATTGTTGTTGTAGGTTCTCCACGTGGAATAAAGGAAATTAAAAGGCTTGTTAAAAAGCTGGACAGATTTCCGCGTCAGATATTGATGGAAGTGGTGGTTCTTGAAGTTACAATTGGCGATGATAACAATACTGGTGTTGCTTTGACCGGGGCGAGAAATGTTGGTTATGATGATACAACCGTGGTTGGTGGTTCTAATTTTGGTGCTTTAAATTCAATTGCAATTGATCCAACATCTTTAATGGGTGTTGCATTTGGTGTACGTGGACCTGACGTTACTGGTTCTGGTGATGGTTACAATTTGGGAATGGATTTTCCCAAGTTTTCTGTTCTGGTTAGAATGCTTCAACAGAATTCTAATGTAGATGTCATTTCCAATCCCTATCTTATGGGAATGGATGCTGAGGATGCAGAGATTATTGTGGGTTCCAATATTCCTTTTGTTACGGGTACCTCAAGAGATAGCAACAACAATCCTATCTTATCTATTCAAAGACAAGATGTGGCTATGACTCTTAAATTAAAACCAAGTATTAACGAAAAGGGGCGTGTGAAAATCAAGATTGAAGTTGGTTTGGAGGATCTTGCCTCTATGTCTGAGACAATGGGGCCGACTACTACGAAAAGAGCTATTAAGACTACCGTAATGGGTTCTAATGGATCGCGGATTGCTATTGGTGGTTTGTTACGAGAAAACGAAATTGAAGATACCGAGAAAGTACCTGTTCTTGGAGAGCTTCCCATTCTTGGTCACTTGTTCCGTAATACAAAAAATGCAAAAGCTAAAACCAATCTGATGGTTGTTATTACTCCTCATATTTTAAATGACCCTGAAGACATAAGAAGAGTCTTTAAAAAGAAGCTTAAAGATCGTTCTGAGTATATTAGAGAGATGTACGGCGAGGAAAGCGAACAGTATGATATCAGGGAAGGATATCACGACAGAGTAGGTGTGGTTGAAATCATCCACCAGGTTATCCTTGAACAAAAAAGCGGTTTAAATGGTTATGAACAGGAGCAGATGATAATTATTACTCCACAGGATGTTAGCACGGATAAAGTAGATGATGAGATATCCGGTGATGATGTTGAATACAATCCTCCCCCACCACCAGAAGAAGACTATATAAAACCAGCTCCTCCTGAACAGAATTAAAAAGGCGATTGCGTTAAATGAGTTGGAACCAATGGATGGGTCAGCATGCGGAAGACGACAGAAGCAAGTTTAATCTGTTATTAAAAGTATTGGACAACAAGATCTCTCCCGGATGTTCTAAAGAAGAGGTATGCTTTCACGTCGCGCAACTTGTAGCAGCAAAACTGCTGGCCACTTTGCGGGTCGCCAGAGTGGATTCTTCAAGCTACCTTAAAGACCAAATATTAAACCTTGGATTTACACAGACCGTTGCGAATGCGATTGTTTCACAATTAAACGCTGTGATTAAAAATGTTCCGGAAGAATATCCCTCAGACATATCTGCATATCCACAACATGTCGATCTCGCAGCATCTTTTCTGGATGTCAGACTGCCAAAGGATGAGAGAAAGGGGATAGGTTTTTACTGCACAACTCCCCCAATTATCAGTCAACTGGTTGAAGAGTTAAATGTTTCAAAATACGATGGAATTCCCTCGCTGGTTGACCATTCTGCCGGAAGTGGTGCATTGTCTCTGGCTGTTTTAGATGATTACAGAAAAAGCTGGAGCCACACAGTTTCAAAACGATGGGAAATTATCAGGCAGATTTGCCAGAGTTGGTTGATAGTTGAACGTGAGCAATATATGGCTGCAATTGTGACCATGCAGTTTCTTATGTTGCTATTAAAAGAACAACGAAACCGCTATTTTAAAATAAATCGCTGGCCAGTGAAAGAGATGGATGCTTTTGCCGATCATAGCAGAAACAGATTTTCTCATGCTATAGGCAATCCGCCATATATAGGCGAAAAACAAGCCCGAGACAGCATTGCAAGCGCCCTTGCCCTGTATCCGGATTTGCAGCGAGCCTATGGTGGAAAGGCAGATTTGTCTTTTCTGTTCTTGCTACATGGAATCTTCTCACTTAAAAAAGGTGGAAGGCTGGCATATTTGACACCAGCATACTGGCCAACCGCAGACGGGGCAAAGTCCTTGCGTCAGAGTATGTTGGGCGAGGCAAGTGTGAACTCACTAAATGAGCCAGATGCAAAGATATACTCTGCCAATGGAGTGCGTGTGGTTGTGGTTTCGTTGACCAAAAGACACCAGCGCCTGGAGGGTCAAATGGAAGAAAACAGGGCCTGGAGTATTGGTGAGAGCGATAGACAAAGTGCAATTCTGGACAAAATGGAATCAAGCGGAGTAGGGCTTTGCAGCAAATTGGGGCCGGTTGAAATTAAGGCTGGAATTCAAAGTGGAGTGGATAAACTCACCACTGCTCATTTAAAGTATCTTGAAAATGATTTCAAACCCAATGTTGGAAGCGGTGTATATTTGTTGTCATATGATGAGCATAAATCTCTGGCGAACAAATTAACCGATGATGAATTGAAGCTTGTAAAACCTTTTTGTAAGTCGCCAGCTTGCGGGCCTTTTCTTTTCGATGAAACCCCTTCCGGCTGGATGATATATTTAAATGGTTCGGTTGAGATAGAGCTTTTGCCAAACATAAAAAAACATCTGCTACCTTTTAAAAGCCTTTTACTAAGAAGGCGCGAGTGTCAGCAAGGTAAAATTCCCTGGTGGCGTCTTCACTGGCCACGAGAGGAAAATATTTTTACCAGTGAGAGTATTCTGGTTCCTCAGCGTGCTAATGCTCCCCGTTTTGCATATGCAGAAAATGGCAGCTTTTCCAGTGTGGATGTTTATCACCTGTTGCCCCGCGAAAATGTTCAAATGACCCTGATGGCAGTGTTGGCAATGTTGCATTCTATGCCAGTCAGATTTTGGCTTAAAATGCGTGGAAAAAGAAAAGGTGCTTTGTTTGAGCTATATAGTACGCCACTTAAAAAATTACCGATCCCTGTTATCGCTTCACAGTACAAAATTAAACAACTGGAATTGATTTCAAAAAAGATGTTGTTGCTTATGGATGAAATAAAACAACAAAGCATAATAAAGAAATCTTTATATTTGCAGCTTGCTGATATGAGAAAACAGGGGGCTCCTGTTTGCTTGGAGATTGATAAACTACAGTTACAGCTTGATGAACTGATCATGGACGAATTGAACTTTAATCAGGATGAACGTGATGAAATAAAAACGGGCAGCCAATTATAGATGGCTGCCCGGGTTCGCTTATGGTAAAGGGAGAAGATCTAAACCACTCACGAAATATCTTTCAATAGACGATCAACATGTCCTTTGGCGCGAACATTTCTATAGGCGTTTTGTAATTTCCCTTTGTTGTCGAACACAAATGTGCTTCTAATAATTCCCATGCTTACTTTTCCATAATTTTTCTTCTCACCCCAGGCTCCCAGCGGTTCCAGAAGTTTTTTATCAGGATCACTCAAGAGCGAGAAGTTTAATCCGTATTTTTCAGCAAAGTTGCAATGACTCTTTACAGAGTCTTTGCTGATACCGACTACGCTTAGTCCAAGTGCTTCAAACTTGTCCAGATTTGCCTGAAAATCATTGGCCTCTGTTGTACATCCAGGTGTGTTGTCTCTTGGGTAGGCGTAGATTACTACTCCATTTTTTCCGGCGATATCCTTGAAAGATTTTTCACCATCGCTTTGATCGACCAACTTAAAAGCTGGAATTTTCTTTCCGATGTCAATCATGATAGTTTCCTTTCCTGTTATGTGTTTGTATATTTATATCATATTCGATTCGAATAAACATGCTGAATTTTATTTATTGATTTGCTGCACAAGAAAAATATTCCTGAATAATGACGGAAAAATTAACAGTTAAATAAAAGTGCAAAACCAGCTGTTTGTAGATAAGTTAAAAAGAAAAAAATGTTTCTGCCTCTTTAGGCTTGACCACGAAATATAACAGTGGTACTTAATATAGTTATAAAGTTCAGGTTTGCATTTTGATGCGATGAAAACAGGAAGCTGGTGAGAATCCAGCACGAACCCGTCACGGTAATCAGTCAGGTTCGTTCATTGTGCCACTGGGTTTTAACCTGGGAAGGCGAACGAAATATAGGCTGTAAGTCCGGAGACTGATCTGAACGTACCCATTTTACGCCTCGGGGATTGGGCGCATGGGAGTAAGGTGCATTTCTCTTACTTCTCCATCCAATTTCGGGGCGGCTAAAAACCTATTACTAGGAAGGAGCCGCGCCATGAAAACAGGAACAATTATTTATTTTGCAGACATGGGATCAGACTGGAAAGACAAGGATGTGGAACAGGTCGTCGAAAAATATGGTATCGAACCAAAGCTGGTTGCCGTGGCCACAGAGCATGACTTGTACGATCATATCCGGATACTGATTCAGCGTGGAGCAAGTTACATCGAAGCTATCTGTATTCGTAAAGAATCAGATGGTACCCTCAATAGCGTTGGTGAGGGAACACGAATCTACGGATAAAAAATAAATGTTTGAAAACTATACCTTGGGGGGGCTGGTTTCAATGATGGATTTTAGTTTGAGGAATTCTGACTCCAGTGATTGCAAGTTTGTTTGCACGTCATCAAAGTTGGAAGCTTCACCTGCTTTTTCAATTTTAAAGGCAATGTTTTGAATTTCCGGGGCGCAAATATTTGCAGAAGCTCCCTTTATTGAATGAGCCGTTATGGTTATTTGTGGAGCATCTTTGTTTAGCAATGCATCCGTGAGGATTTCAAGTTGTTTGGGGATATCATTGGTATAAGCCTCAAGAACAGTTTTTACCAGGTCTTCATCATTCATTAAGTTTTGTAGCAATTTATCCTTATTAAATAATTGATCAGCAGTTCTCATAGCTCATTTCCTCATTATACATCTTACAAATCAGATACCCCTGGATTTTGATAGTATTTACAACTCCTATCCCGTACAATGTATATCGTCATTTTTTGTTTTAAGCTTTAAACTTTATTTCCTTTTGATAACTTCTCTAAAAAATAATTGCCCAAAGTATACAGATAAAGGCAGAAATATTCTAAAAATGACAGTTTCTGCCTATTGACAGAGACTGACTGTTGGTTTAGGATCGTGGGTAAATATATTTTATGAGGCTATGATATCAAAAAAAATGGAAATTTAAAATGGAAAACAATTCTTTAAGAGAAAGAAAAAAGATAAAGACACGCGAAAAGCTGATCCAAATCGCTACAAGGTTGTTTTTGGAAAAGGGGTTTGAGAGTACAACAGTCGACGAGATTGTAGAGCAGGCCGAATTATCACAGAGAACCTTTTTCCGTTATTTTAGTACAAAAGAATCAGTGGTTTTGTACAATCATGCCTTACGTGAACAACAACTGGAAATACTGCTTAATAAAGATGCTGGTTGTGTTACACCGTTTGAGCAGGTTGAATATGGCATACAAAGAATATTTGAACTCTATGAACATAATCGGCAGCAATCTCTGGACGAGCATAAAATTATTAATTCCTCGCCCATACTGCTTGCTCATGATATCGAGCTGGATCTTAATTATGAAAAAATAATTGCCCAAAGACTGATGAACTGGAATGGAGAACCATATATGTCGGAGAGGAAGGCCAGAGTGGCATCTGCTGCAATATGTGGGGCTGTCAGGGCAATTATGGTTGAATGGTTCATAGGTGAATGCACTATTGATTATGTTGAAGCAAGCAAGGAATACAGAGAAATCATACATTTGCTGGCGAGTGTTAACGGCTGACTATTAGGTTTTATAATTCCGGTGATATTTTATTAAAGATTTGTATGTATAAAATACAATCAAAATATCACTGGAATTACTCATACCGGTTTTTCTTTTCACCTTCAAATAAATCCTCTTCAAAAATTTAAAGAATAGGACCTAAGTCAAGAATATGCTTATTTTATTCTTGACATCCATACATGTATGTTGTACTTAATACAACATAGCCATACATTGTTGTGTTATATCCGGTATTGTAGTGTGTTGTATATATTTTCAGGTGATAACAGGAGCCCAGATGGAACGACGTCGAGAGAGCGTTGCAACCAATGTTGTGATACCTAAAATTCATAAGCAAATGCTGCAACATCTATCCAAACGGACTCGCATTACACAAAGTGAATATTTGAGAGAAGCAGTAGCAGATTTACTTGAGAAATATCAGAGCGAGTTCAAAAATACGCGCTTTGATAAAGATAAAAAGAAAAAATGAAAAGAAGTAAGGTTGTTCCGCAAGTTAACGGCAGTATCTTGAATAAGGATGATGAAATGGGCAAACAACACAAATATGCAAGTTATGCTGATTTTGAAAAAGACGAATATTTGCGCGTCAAGACCTTCTATGAAGATCTGGAAGACATCATGGATGAAGATGCTTTTTCAAGCTATGATGAGTCCAAAAAGAAAGAAAACCAGAACAGAGACTCCGATGTTGTTGAAGAACTTAGGTTCTAATAAAAGCATCCTGAAATGCTACGTTTACTAAAATGAGTTTGGGTGTGTGAACACTTGTGGGCAAACTCGGAGGCAATTTGTGGCTTGTTGCACCGATTGTCAAGGCGATATTTCGCTTACAATATAATCTTTTACTTTCCTAACTTGATAAAATCATGATAAATGACGGGGATATGCACGAGCTTGTGGCTTTGTGCTGTTTTTGGATGCGTATTTGTATTGAGTCCAGAAAGGTAAGTTAAATGAAAAGAACTGCTAACAGAGAAGCTAAGCCCGCCTGGTTGAAAAGTAGTGTACCAGGTGGAAAAAGATATTTGTTTGTAAAGGATAAACTCAACAAGCTGGATCTGCATACAGTCTGTGAATCTGCTCATTGTCCAAATGTTGGCGAGTGTTGGGGTGGAGGTACCGCAACTATTATGATTATGGGTGATGTTTGCACCCGTGGCTGTCGTTTTTGTGCTGTTAAGACCGGTAATCCCAAAGGTGTTTTAGACATAAATGAGCCGGAGCATGTGGCAAAGGCAATCAGGGATTTGAAACTTGACTATGTCGTGTTGACTTCGGTTGATAGAGATGATCTCGATGATGGCGGAGCTGCTCATTTTGCTCAGACAGTCAGCTCGATAAAGTCGTTAAATAAAGATATCAAAACAGAAGTGTTGATTCCTGATTTCTCCGGTTCGGTATCATCGTTGCAAAAAATTATTGATGCAAAGCCTGAAGTGATCGCACATAACGTTGAAGTTTGCAGACGATTAACTCCGCTTTGCCGAGATAAAAGGGCAAGTTACGATTTGTCGCTAAAAATCTTGAAAATGGTCAAAGAACTTGATTCCAGCAGATTTACCAAATCATCAATCATGGTTGGAGTTGGAGAAAAGGACGATGAGCTTTACTCAACAATGGAAGATCTCAGAGCGGCTGGTGTTGATATATTAACTGTTGGACAATATTTGCGACCATCTGCGAGACATGTTCCGGTAGATCGCTATTTTACACCGGAAGAGTTCCAAAAATGTGAAGAGTTCGGCAAGATGCTTGGTTTTAAATATATTGCCTCTGGGCCATTGGTAAGAAGCAGTTACAGAGCCGGTGAATTGTTTATAAAGGGCGTTTTAGAAGATAATTCGAACAAATAGATCGATTAACACTATGTTGTTCCATATTGCTCTGTTGTAGCAAAAAATTATGAATACATTATGACTGTATTGCGGTATTATTTGAAAAAACTATGAATATTTGCTACTTTTTTGCAAATTGCACGAAAGGTAGATAATGTTATCGACTGTTGAAAAAGTATTGTTCCTGAAACAGATAGATCTGTTTAGAAAAATTCCTGGAGATGAGTTGGCCAGAATAGGGCGGATTACCAGAGAAGTTACCTTTGGTATGGGCGAAGCTCTTATCTACGAGGGAGATATTGGTGAGGCTGCTTTTCTGATAGTTGAAGGAGCTGTAAAGGTACAGTCTGGAGACAAGGAAATTGCTACGCTTTCCAAAAATCAGTTTGTAGGCGAAATGGCTATTTTAGATTCAGAACCGCGTTCTGCGACAGTGTTGGCAACTGAGCCTGTGCGTGCACTGAAGATTGACAGGGAAGATTTCTACGATATTTTGAAAGAAAGAAACGAGATAGCACAAGGTATTATCAAGATTTTGACATGGAGACTTCGTGAGTGTCAATCACCTGAAAAAGGCTGATTCTAGTTGGCGGTATAATCTTTGCTAGATTCATAGCGACTTATCAGATCTTTAAGGATACGTTTTGGATCAAGCCCAATGAATCTTGCATATTGAGTGATAAATCCTTTTACATACACAATAGCGGGAAGTTTTGACCATTCCTCAGCCTCTAAAAGCCTAAGATTTGTCATGGATACCTTTGTTGTATCTGAAACGAGTCTTAAATTGATTCCGTACTCCTCGCGTAATTCCTTCAAATACTCTCCAGAAAATTCCGCATCATCGGGAATTTCAATGTTTGGCTTTTGAGGGTCGAAAGATTTTGTTGCCTTGTTGTCTTGTTCTACTTTCTCTGCTGATTTACTTGATTCACTTTTTTCTTTTGAATCAACTTCTTCATCTTTTGAAACTTTTTCTTTATCTATGTCCTTGATATCTTTAGATTTCTCTTCTTTTTGCTTGGTTGAAATTGTCAACACACGTTGTTTGTTTTTGTGCAATGGTTCAGATATCAGGGTTTTGTCGTATTCACGCCTGTTTTCAGGGTCTATCAGTACTCGAAATGCCTGTTCCAGATGGGTTCTGAATTCTTTTATTTCATCTGCTGAATATAGACCGTAAATGGCCATGGAGTCTTCGGAATAGATGGACTTGATGCGATCATAGGCTCGCCGTAATTCGTCTTCGTCCGCACCCATGCTTGTTTCAAGTATGTCATAGTAATTGGTGTTTAAGTTTTTACCTTTAATGGGAGTCATTTTCTCTGCTTATCCTGCTTGTCCATTATTTCCTGACTTAACAATTTATGTGCAATTTCTTCAATCTGTCTGGCTGCATTGGATTCTTTTTGCAACATATGCAAAGGTCTTTTCTGTCTTACAGAAGCTGGAATTACACTGTCGTAATTCACATCACCAAGGTAATTTATATTCAGACCGAAATATTTTTTACTAGCAGAGCTGATTCCGCTTCCGATTTCAACCTCAGAGCTGGAACGGATCTGGTTCAGTAGCAATTTTATCTGGTAACGATTCACTTCCTTTGTAATATGGTCACCTATTTCCTGATTAAAAAAATGAATGGCATCAATTAAATCTCTTGGATTGCTGATCCCAAGTTCGCTTTTCTTCAACATCGCTTTTTCTACCAGATTACTTATATCCAGTTGTGTTTCGATAGCTTTGAAAAGCCTGTAGTAAAGTCCACGAAGTAACTCATAGGTGCGCTCAATGGCTGTTGGTTCAGGGATGGTGGTTATTGTGGTGTAATCAGACCAGATTGCATGGTCGAACACAGAAAATGATAAATGGCAACCCAAATCCATAATTACAAAGTCAAACGGAAGAGTTCTGACCACCTGAATCAGGTAGGGGGCTTCCATTGCAGGTTGGGAAGAAGAGCCCTCTTTCAATCCGCAAAGTAGCTTTAAGTTTCCAAAAGGGGTATCGTTTATCAGTTCTTCAACGTTTTTTACTTTTCCTTCTTTTAGTGTATCAAGATTTAGTTTAGGTATTGGAATGCCCAAAAATGAGTGCAGATTCTGCCCCCATCTTACCGCGTCGACCAGCAGAACTTTTTTTCCTGTTTGAGCTAAATACACACCGATATTGGCACAAAGCATTGACTGCCCAACTCCGCCTTTACCCGATAAGAAAGATAATATCCTTGGCCCTGTATGCTCGTTTGACTTTCTGCGGACTATAATCGGCTCGAGTTCTTCCTGTTTAATTTTGCTATCTGAATCAGACAAAATAATGTGCTTTCTATAAAAAAAACTTATATGCGGTTGCAAGTGTACTAAACCACGAAGAATTTTCCAAATGTTTTATTTCCGACCAGCTTGTTTGTTCTTGTAAGAGCAGCAAACAATACTGGCCTATAGCTTGCTTGGCAGATGCTTGAAGTGTTGAGATAACTTGTTTTGCTCCTTGACGATATCTTCCATAAGATACCTGTATTTAAAGGAGTCCTCTTTGGCCCAATTATAAAAATTCTGCATGAGGGCTACTTTGTCTTTTATCTGCATGGTTTTGTAATTATTGGTGTACCTGTATTCGTAAACTTCGATAATCAGATCCAGAATGTCTTCATATTGCAGATAAGAATATACTTTTCTGCATAGATCTTCAATGTGAATATTTGTATAATTGTCAATACCAAGTTTTTGCAGAGCAGATAAAATTGTACTATAGATAAAATGTGGATATGGAGCCATTGTGGCCGCTGCAAAAAGATGCTTAATAAAATATTTTGGGTCTACGTCCAGGAATCGTAAGACTTCAGATTGACCTAGGAAGGTGAAGTATTTTAATTCGCGAATTGGTATTTCCTGTGCGATACCTTTACCGGAAAAGGTCCATACATCCGAAAATTGCGGTTCGATAGAGTATTTTCCAACCGAGCGACTTTGGAACGCCTGAATATAATTAACACTGTTTCCATGGAATAAAATACGGCAGAGCTGACCATTTCTGCATTCACCTTCAATGCGTTTGCCAACATTCATGGCAAAACCTTCAGGTTTGTTGTCTTCAATTACAATTGGTCCGGTATGAATACCTACAGCGAGTTCCTCTGGGGGTTTATTTTGTTTGATTCTGGTTTTGTTGAATTCGCTGAAGAGCCAGCGAAGTTTTAGTCGGATACCAATTTCCATCAGATTGTTTGTGTCGGCCCATTCATTACCTGAATAAAGGAAAACTCGGATTTCATCACCGACGGTAATAAATTGACAGTTAAATTCTGTCTGCATTTCTTCGCGGGAAGGATATTCTGGTAATCCTCTGTATTCCGGGTGAGTAGTGAGGAAATATGCTTCTTCATCCGCACAAATTGCCTGAAGGCTTTTAATAATGAAGTTATGGTAGTTTGCTGTACTCATAACGTTAGCATACTCTGATGAGTTCATGATATCGACAAACATTATCGCAGCAATTTTTTCTTTCATACTGCCTCCAGCTATTTGAGAATGCAAGTTTGCATCTTAATCCAATATTAACAACACGACATTTTATATTGATCTGTATTTTCAGTCAAATTCTTTCAGTGTATCATCCTTAAATAATTAACATTATTTTCTATTTATTGCAAAGTTTTAATAAATTATATTGTAATTTAACTAAAATTTAAAGTAATTGTCGAAAATAACCATGTGGTTTTTATTCTTGCCATTCCTTGGTCATAACTGTATTCTTCTGCCGATGTATTTTAGGGCTTATTTCAGGAGAAGAAATGCAAAAAGACCTGTACCCGATATTCTTAAAAATAGCTGATAAACCGGTGTTGGTAGTTGGTGCCGGTTCAATTGCTTATCGCAAGATAAATGCCCTTTTACAATGCGGAGCAGATGTTACAGTAGTGTCACCTGAAGCTGTAGAGGACATTAAGCTTCTTGCTGAAAAAGGACAGATACAATGGAAGCAGCGCGAATTTGAGGATCAAGACGTTAACGATTGTTTCTTGATAGTTGCATCTACCTCAAATCGTGAGATTAACGTAAGAATTACAGAGCTGGCAAGAGCGAACCGGATCTATATCAACGTGGTGGATGTACCTGATTTATGTGACTTTTATGTTCCATCTATCGTTGACAGATCACCACTTAAAATTGCTATTTCTACAGAAGGAATGGCTCCCGCATTTGCCAGAAGGATAAGAAAAGAGCTTGAAATGCAGTTTCCCGAGTCTATTGGGAAATATGTGATGCTTTTGGGCAGCTTGAGAGAATCTGTTAGAAAAATAATGCCTGATATGGTTCAAAAGGCTGGCATGGCTCTCGCGTCCTCAAAAGCAATGCAACTCTGGAACGATGGAAAACATCAGGAAGCGGAAAAATTGCTTAAAGATGAAACCGACCGGTTGATAGATAATAATTAGAAGTTACATCAAGGAGTTATCGTAGTGGCTGATATTGAGAAAAAAAGTGGATATGTGGCGCTGGTTGGGGCAGGCCCTGGCGATCCAGGTCTGATTACTGTTCGTGGAATGAAACTTATCACAGATTGTGATGTTTTGGTTTATGACAATCTTATGGCGGATGAATATATCGCCGTTTCAAATGCTACAGAAAAAATCTTCGTAGGTAAATCAAGTGGAAGACATGCTTTACCACAAGAGCAGATAAACGAACTGCTGGTTGAAAAAGCCAAAGAAGGCAAATTTGTTGTAAGACTTAAAGGTGGCGATTCGTTTGTTTTTGGTCGTGGTGGGGAAGAGATAAATTCTCTTACCAAAGCGGACATTGCTTATGAAATAGTTCCAGGCATTACAGCGGGTATTGCAGGACCTGCATATGCTGGTATTCCTGTTACACATCGGGAATTATCCCGCGGTGTCACTATGATGACCGCACATTTTGCCAAAAACAAGAATGTGGAACTTCCCTGGAAAGCTTTGGCAAACCTGGGTCATACTCTGGTCTTTTACATGGGGATTGCATCTTTAGAGAAGCTAGGTACTTCGCTTATTAATGCAGGAATGTCGCCTGATATATCTGCTGCTGTTTTAGAGCGGGCCACAACAGGTTCCCAGCGAAATGTTATTGCCACTCTCGGAACAATTGCAGAAAAATGCAGAGAATCAGGAGTTAAACCTCCAGGTTTAATTGTTATTGGTGACGTTGTTAACCTTGAAAAAACATTGAAATGGTTGCCTGAGAGACCTTTGGAAGGTAAGGGCATAATGTTTACCAGAGCTGCCAAATCTCAATACAAAGCTGTCCATATGCTCAGAAGGCTTGGGGCTGAGGTTCTGGATGTTCCGGTTGTCAAGACTGTTGCCAGAAAAAACGATGAAGCAATTGAAAGCGCATTGGAGAATCTAGAACAATACAAGAGCATAGCCTTTACCAGCGCGCTTGGAGTGGATATCTTTTTTGAGGCCATGCACGAAAAGGGAATGGATGTAAGAAGTCTTTCCAAGCATATTTTGGCAGCTGCAAGTAAAACTGTTATCGGAGCTTTGAAAGATAAAGGTGTTATTGCGGATGTTACACCAGAGAAAACAGGTGGTGGCAATCTTGCCAAAATACTTTCGGCCAGCGGTCTGGAGCAGGGGGCGAAAATACTTCTTCCTCGTTCATCTGCTGCTGATAATGCCTTGCCTGAATCTATGATAAAAGCGGGCTTTGATCCTCATTCACTTTCTGTATATGATTCTGTTCCGACAGATTTGTCATGGCTCAAAGTAAAATTGAACAACTGGACACCGGATGCAGTAGCATTTTTATCTGGAACCGGTGTTAACGCGATTAAACAGGCTGCTCCACAATTATTTGAGGGTGACAACCAACCGCTTTGGGCATGTGTGGGTCATAAAACAGCAGAAAGTCTCAAACAGTACGGTATTGAAGCGGATATTTTACCACAGATACCTGACGTGGATGCTTTGGCAGAAGTGGTAAAGGCAAAATTAGCTTGATCTAGGATGACACAGGGTGTAAAAGGTATTGACATTCAAGTGATGCTGCGGTAGACAAAATACAGTGTTATTTATAACTATTTACTATACTATGGCAATATAAAGGAGATTTCAAATGGCAGATGAAGAATTAAAAGCTAAAATCGTTGAATGGTTTGAAGGTAAATCCAAAGGTGGAAAAAAGAAATTTTACGTGGCTGACGTAGTTGGTGCCTTTAAAGATGACTATGCAAAACGAGATATCAAAAAAGCCATTAACCAATGCACAGTCGACCAGACAATCATGTATTGGTCAAGTGGTAGCACTACCATGCTGGTACTCGCAGAAAACTTCAAAGAGTAATTGCGATATTAGCTTGAAATATTGAGTCGGATAAATAGTAATAAACAAGACTCGCCAAAATTAAAAACGGATCGTGTTTAATGCACGATCCGTTTTTTTTGTTGTACCTGTCCAAACATAAGGATAAAAAAATGAAAAGTTTCAGTGGTTTCCAGCTAATACTCTTGATACTTGTATGCGTTGTTATAGTTTTCGGATGTAAAAATATTGCGAATAAGACTCTCATCAAGAATGACAATCCTGAGACTGAAGCGACAAAACAGGCAGTATCAATTGAACAATATATGCAGATAAAATCAGCCTCCAAGGCTCAGGGCGGATTAAATGATGCTGTTTATTTTGTTGGATGGGACAGTGGTGTAAATCAGTTATATATGATTTCAGGTGAGAAGAAGTACCAGTTGACCAAGAAAATGGAGTTTCCTGAAGGTATTGATGGCTACCTCATTTCTCCTGACGGAAAGTATGCCGTGATTGTCTGTGATCAGGGAGGAGATGAACAATACGATCTTTCGCTGATGGATATGACAAGTTACTCGATTATAGATTCAATTGATCATGGCAGAGATGTCAGAGCCGATTCCGTGCTTTGGCAGCCAGATTCAAACGGATTATATTATCGTTCTACCAGAAGAAACAAGACCGATTTTGATATCTGGCATTACAATGCTTTAACTCATGAAACCTCTATTTTTCTGGAGCGTGAAGGCTATAATTGGCTGAATGATATTTCTGAAGATGGAAAGCAGATGATGTTTTCCCGATATCGTGGTGGACACAACATCGATCTTTTTGAAGTTGTTATAAAAACGAAGAGTGTAAGACAGATAACTCCAGGCAATAATGAGGAAGGATACTACGACTCAGCATTGTATTCGGCCGATAATTCAGAGATATATTTAATTACTGATAAAGGCTTGGAAACCACTGCTTTAGCAAAAATGAATACAGCTAATGGGCAGTGGAACAAACTTTCTACATACGATTGGGCGGTTGAACATTTAGCAGTCTCCAATGACTCTAAAATATTAGCATACACATTTAATGAACATGGTTACAGCAAGCTTGAATTAAGAAAAACCGCTAATTTTGAAAAAATTGAACTGCCGGAACTGCCTGACGGTATTAGCATTATTAGTGAGCTGGAATTTACGGACAATGAATTATTATTTGTGGCTTCCGATGCTCGACACACCTCGGAAGTCTGGGAACTTAATCTTAATACCATGCTGATCAGACAGGTCAGTAAAAGTGATTATGTTGGAATTGATGCAGCTGGCTTTATTAAACCTGAGCTGGTGTTCTATGAAAGTTTCGATGGTTTGAAAATACCAGCATTTTTATACCGTCCTAAAGGTTCCGAGAACAAACTTGTTCCATATATGATCTATGCTCATGGTGGGCCCGAGAGTCAGTTTAGACCGCAATTTATCAGAAATTTCCAGTATCTTGCAGAAAGAGGCATCGGTGTTTTAGCACCCAATGTCAGAGGATCTGATGGATATGGTCAGGAATATCTGGCACTGGATAACTATAAAAAACGCTACGATTCCATTAAAGATTTTAGACATGCTGCCAAATGGCTGATTGACAACAAAATTGCAGACAAGGATAAAATCGCCATCAGTGGAGGTTCTTACGGTGGTTTTGTGGTAATGGCCTGTATTACCGAATACCCCGACTTATTTGCTGCGGCCATTGATAAAGTTGGTGTGGTAAACTATCTGACCTATTTTAAAAACACCAAGGAGTATCGAAGGAAAGTGCGTGAAAGCGAATATGGCCCCGTAAGCGATCCCGAGTTTTTAAAGAGCATTTCACCAATTTTCAAGATTGACAGAGTAGAAACTCCGCTTTTGGTTGTTCATGGCGAAAACGATCCTCGTGTACCGGTTAGTGAGGCCAGACAGATAATAGAATCTCTGGAAAAGCAAAATAAGAGTGTACAGGCTCTGATCTTTCCGGATGAGGGGCATGGAATAGGAAAACTGGAAAACAGGTTGTTATACTACAAAACAATGGCCGAGTTTTTAATTAACAATTTAAAACCTTAAAAGAAAACACATAGCTTGACAGTCGGGGGCTTGTATTTCATAATCCCGGAAGCCAGCTTCTGGAAAAACAACAAGTGTTTGAAGAACTTGATTCAGTGGGTTTTAAGCGCAATTGCAAAAATGCTGCAACTCTGGAGGAATGAGTAATGCGAAATGTAATAGGCTATTTAGTTCTATCTCTTTTGGTAGTTTTCAATTGTGCATCGCTTTATGCAGCGGACGAAACCAAGGAAGCTGCTACATGGTACGTCATTTCCGCCGATAGTGTAGTTCATTTGCAACGCGCTTTGCCTATTGGCAAGAAGCTTGGAGAAAAGGCTGTAATTGACAGTGTGAGCATTGAAAAAGACAGAATAAAAATATGCCTTAAACCCGCTAACAAATGTGTCTATCTCGTACGCCCGACAAAAGATACCGGTAAATCGCTGGCCATAGAAGCAGGAACCAGCAAATTACCACCTGCTCAATTGGCCGATCTTAAGCAGGCAATTGATACTGTTCCTTTGTCAATCTGGAAGAAAGTCAAGATGGAAAACAAGGCTCTGTTTGGACTGGATAGTGGCTGGGCCAATGCCATCTGGTATTTGTTGCAGCACGATGCTGTAGGTTATGGACGCAAACTGATAGAAAGCCTGGAAGAATACGAGCAGGATATGGTTGGCCTGAAATTGTTCAAGGTTGTAATATTGGCTCTTGACAATGATGTTCCAGGTGCCAGAAAAATTCTTAAGCAGTTGGTGGACTCCGGTAACACTTCTTCGCTGATACAGCTTACAGATGGTATGCTTGATGCCTTTGATAACAAAGTTGATGTTGGTGTTAAGAAAATAAATTCCTCTCTCAACGGTTTCCCGAAATCAAGTTTTGACAGATGTAATACTGCAAACCTCTTGCCCGAGCTTATGGCAAAGAATGGTATGGAGAAGAAGTCTATTGCTGTCTGGACTGCACTGGAAAAAGAAATGCCCGATTGTCATTTAGTGTTGGTGGCACATGCTACCCAGCTTCTGGATTGGGGAAAGAATGATGATGCTTTGCAACTAATTGAAACTTCATTGAAAAACGATAGAAAAAATATCGGCAAACTGGTAGCAAAGTCCAGAATTCTCAGAAGGCTGAAGCGTATTCCCGAGGCTCTGGAAGTTTTATCACTTGTAAACGACATTCAACCTAACGACCACAACATGATAAGTATGCATAGCACAATGGCCAGCACCATGATGCATCTGGATGACTACCTTGCCAAAATGCTTGCCAGAGTGGCTAAAAATGATGATGATCTTTTTGCCAAACATGCAGCCGCGGTAATGAGTTACTATCATGGTGATTTCGAAGTATCCAAAAAACTTTCCAAAGAAGTAATGAAGCTGATGCCTAAAAATTCACGTGCCAGAATATACAATTCCATGAGTAAGTATCAGCTTGGAGACTGGGATGCTGCACTGAAAGGTATTCAGAAACTTGAAGAAATAGGTACCGATGATCCCGATCTTTACTATTGTTATGCAATGATCTGGAGTGGCAAAGATACCAATCAAGCCAGAATCTATCTCGAACAATATCTGGCGCGTCCAACTGGCCCGGATTCAATTCCTGAAAAACAACAGCGAGCCTGGAAGGAGTGGGAAGGTCTTAAAAAAGGTATTCCACCAAAAGCTTGGCAACCCGGCGAAGAATATCCAACCAAGATGGTTTCCAAATCCAGCAAAGACGGTGACAACCAGTCACCGCTGAATATGATTTTAATATTCCTGTTATTTGTTGGCCTTGGATTTGGAGCAGGTTTTCTTTTGGGCAGGAAAAAATGATAAGGGGTTTTGCTTATAAATTTACCCAAGCATTTATCCCTGCTTTTGTCTTGTTTTTTTTCTTTGCAAACTCGGCTTTTGCGGAACAACCAACGGTCTCCGCAATTTTGGGTCAAGATAGTGTAATTGCAAAACAACTGGACAACTGGAGTCTGCTGGAGAGTTTTGAGAAACCTGACAAACTGGTTTTACACTTCCAAAATAATGACAATTTAAACATCAAAGTTCATCTTGAAAAACGAGATGATACAAAAAACACTTTTAGCAAGACTAAGTCTTTCAATCTGTTCTACAAGACTGACAATAAACTTGCAGATGCAGAACAACAAAATGTTGCTAATTTGCTGGTTAAGCTGACTGAGCTTGTAAATGCGAATGACAAGGGCCAGTTTGTTTTTCGTGAAACTATCAAGGAAGTAAAGAGAGAGGGATATTTTGCCCATTGGGGTCAAGTGCCACAGGAGCATGGCATCTGGCTTTCTGCCGAAAAATACTGGTATGTGGATATTTTGGAGAGAGTAGTAGCAATCCTGCTATATACTCTCTCAGTTCTTGGGCTTTTTATACTGCTGCCATTTCTGCTCAAATATTTAAACAGCTTTTCATACCAGCAGAGATTGTGGTTTGCTGTTATCGCATTTATGGCTTTCGTGGTGCATATGCTGGTTCCTCATCGTCTGGTTATGACATACAGCGGATACGGCATTATCGACCAGGCCATCCATTTTTCACAACTCAAAAAATATGGCGCGGGGACACCTTTCTTTTACCACTCGCTTTTTTTGTTACTTCCCGATACCGATAAAGTTTATTTGTGGGCCAACACAATTGTTGGCTGGCTGACACTTCCGCTGGCAGCTATCTGGTTTTCCAGATATATGCAGAACAAGTCATTGGCAGTGGTTTTAATTTTAGTGCTGGCTATTGATCCGCTAATATTGAAAAATAATAACTGCGAAAGCAATTTCATCCCGACACTGTTTTTCTTTTTTATCTCTTTAAACTGGCTGGAGATGTATAAGGAGCAAAGAAGTTTACACGGTTTGTTTTTTGCTGTAGTGGGATTTCTGCTGGTGATTTATAGCAGGCCATTTTTCATAATCTTCATCCCCTTGACCTTGCTGGCGGTTCAATTTACAGGTGCCAAAAAAATATTTGGTCGTAAAGATCTTAAAACAATTCTGCTGATAGTTTTGCTTTCTGTCATTACACTTCTTCCTCATCTTGTGTTTTTGTCTGTGTCCTATGTTATGGAAATGGAAACTGGTCATGCCGCAGGATTTTCACGCGTATTGGATGCAATCGGCAACAAGTTTTTTAGTAGTGATAACCTCTTTTTAAGATACGACGTGACCCCGGTTGTGTTCGGAATTTTGTGGTTGTGGGCTATATTCAAATCTGACAAACAGGAAAAAATTAAACTGGCTGCCATATTTGCAATCGGGTTTGTTATGTTCAATCTATATTTTGTAGATTTACCGGCACCTTCCATTCCCCGCCTGCAATTGCCTTCGCACTATTTCTTTTGCATGATAACGGCTTTCGGTTTCTGGAAACTGTGGCTTGTTGTTGAGAGCAGACCAAACAAAAAAAATCTGCAATTAGCTCTGTTGGCAGTTACGCTAGTTTCGGTTTACCCGGCTACCTGGTTTTTGTGGGCACCGATTAACGATTGGGAAGAGGATAAAGCATTACGCATTGCTGCCGAGCTTCTGCCGGAGAGTGCCGAAGCCTTTGTTCGTCTGGCGACCGGTGACGAACCTCATACTTTCGGCATTTTCAGGGAATATCCGGATTATCTTTTTAGTTTGAAAAATGAAGATCTGAAGATTTCAAAGTTAACGGATCTGACTGAAGTACTTGAAAAGGAACGTAAATCGAATAATGATATCTCTGATAGGTTTTATGTCTATCTTGGTATGAGATGTTATGCCTTGATTGTAGATCACCGCACTGGTATGGATGCAAGTGGTAATTTACCAGCGCAAAATTATCAGCATCCGATGTGCCTGGAGATCAGAGAAAAATATCTACTTGAGCCTATATACGAAACCATGGCAGTTAATCACGAAATAAAGTCTACTTTTGTATGGTATCCTCCGGTCAAACAACTTAAACTTGGTCTGTATGAGATCAAAGGATACAGACATTAACTACAGATGAAAAGGTGTTGATAAAACATGAAACAGATATTTGCCATTATTGCAGTTGCGCTGGTTGTTCTTTTGATAGTAATAAAAATGGGCGTTTTCTCAAGAACAGTCAGTCTTGACGGTATCAGTCCAGATGGTGCTACTCCAGGCGAGCTTATCACTTTGACAGGCATCGGTCTGGATAGTAACCCATCGCAAACACTGGTCTTTTTCAATCACCTGAATGTCGTGCCGGAAAAAGTGGTGTCAAACGGTATCGCCGTAAGAGTTCCACAGGGAGCCACTTCCGGTTTGGTTTACGCAGTGGTAGGAAATGAAAAAACTAATGAGAAATTTTTCCAGATAAACAGTGCAAATGGTGCAATGCCTGCTGGTCATCCTGACATCAAACAGATGGGCAGTATGCAACAGCAAAATGCTGGAATGCAACAGGAGCAACCCGGAATGGCTGCTAAAGCTGGCAATCCTATGGCATCCGGGTCAAATGCTCACGAGTTTTACGATGCCGATAAAGCCAAAGAATTCATGGACTTCGAGTTGCCTGATGAAGCCGGTAAAAAAGTGAAGCTGTCTGACTTCAAAGGGGAGGTTGTTCTTTTGCATTTTTGGGCCACATGGTGCAAGCCTTGTATGCAGGAAGTACCATCTCTAGAGCGGCTGACCGGGCGTTCCGATTCGATGGGACTTAAAGTTCTGGCAGTGTCAGTTGATAACAGTTTTGAAGATATCAAGAAAACTATGCCCGACATCAAATTGAATGTTTTACTTGACTCAGAAAGAAAAGTTGCGACAAAATACGGGACATTGAAGTTTCCTGAGACGTGGGTGATTGATAAGAATGGTAAGATCGTAGCAAGGTTTATCGGTTCCAGAAATTGGGACTCTCCAACTTTTGTTCGCTTCTTCTCCATTTTGCTTAAAAACGGAACTGTTCCATCTGGCATGGGAAAATAGTAGGTTATGGCTAGTCTCTTGAAAAAAGTAATATCAGCATTGCTATGCAGTATGTTGGTGTGTCTGCCCGCAGGACTTGTGGGACAGGAGAGCAGTCAACCTGTTGCCGTAAACTCAGTTAAAAAATTAGACTGGGAGCAGATTGCCGACGGTATTTTTCATGTGACTAAAGTAGTAAAAAGCGATTGGAGTTTCCGTTTGCAGGCTTTTAAAGTAGATTTGCAGAAACAACAGGTTTTTGCAGTTGATGCCAGAGAATGGAATAAATCAGAGCGGGTTGCTACCGTAAAAGATATGACCAGATATGTAGATGCTCAGTTGGTTGTAAACGGTTCATATTTTGATGAAAACAACAGACCGCTTGGCATGGTAATTTCCGAGAAAAAGCGAATCAACCCCTTCAGAAAAGCAGATTGGGGCGTTTTGTATATCAAGAGAGATCATGCATTTTTAATTCACACCAGAGATTGGGAAAAACATCCTGTTAAAGGTGTTTCTTTTGCGATACAGGTAGGCCCGAGAATCGTTGTTAATAGCAAACCAACCAAATTAAAATGGCAGGTTGCCAGACGTTCTGTAATAGGGATACTGCCGGACAGGAAAACACTCGTTTTTGCCGTAACGGATATGGGAAAGGCAGAGGCCAACAATATTGCAGAGCTAATGTCCACTCCGGAAGAAATGGGTGGTTTTGGTTGTGTCGAGGCCGTCATGATGGACGGTGGCCCATCATCACAGCTTTATTCCAAAGTCGGGAATAAAATCAAGGATGTGGAAGGCGGATGGCCAGTTCCAATCGGTGTTGCCGTCAGGGAAAAAGATACTATTTTACGATAAGATTCTGCGAATTATCCAGAAAATCATTAGTGGTGCAGCCACCTTCAAAATCATCAGAGTCAAATTGATGTCTCAGGCTGCCGCCATATCCTTCCAGTGCCAGTTCCAGCCAATGTCTGCCATCTCTCTTGGGGGAGCAATACGAGAAAATGTAGTAACTTTCAGCTCTGGCCTTCAAATCTTCGGCAGCCAGATTAAATGCTTCCTGAATGTAGGCCGAATCTTCGGCAAAATACGCACCGTTTTTTCCAATTGATATTAAATGGCCTTTATCAACTGCATCTCCAAGACCGACAGAATAGACAGAATAATCAGATTGCTGTACAGCTTTTTTGGCTTTGTCGTTGCTGACTCTGGCGGCAAGATCTTTACCGTCTGTAAAGACAACCATGGCACCTGCAAAAATATCGTAACTGCTACTTTTAAGCTGTTTATCTTCAAGAACCATAACACCGTTTTCGATGGCACCATTCAAGTTGGTCGAGTTATCAACCATCTCAAAATCAGTCAGAGAGTCAATTCCATCTTTCAGATCGTCAAGATCGTCTGTAAAGGCAACCAGCGATTGTAGGGTTTCGCGTCCATCAAAAGTATAGATTGCGATTATTTGACCATCAGTGACTTTTGTGACAAATGATTTCGCTGCTCGCTGTAAATCTGCGAGGTTGTTGGAATTGACGATAGAACCGGACATGTCGAGTAATAGAACAGTTGCACGCAAAAATCGTTTAGGATCATTGACGATATCCATCGCGCTTTCAAATGGCGAGATCAGTTCACCATCTTCCTTGAGAATGAAGTCGGATATTTCCAGATCAGGCAGGGGAACCCCGTCTGAGTCCTGAAGCTGGAACTTCAAGGTTACTACGCTTGGTTTTTCATCAGAGCTATCTATAAGCGTAAAATCTGTTTTTATTCCACCACCACAGCCACTAAAGATGATAAATGCGAGCATTAATGTAAATAAAACACTGTTTTTCAACATTGCTTTTCTCCTCTATATAATGATGACAAGTCAGCAGCTTAAGTAACAGAGACCTGCCAGACTGTATTTACGGCACAAAATATTTTAAGTATATATACCATAGCATGATCCATATCTTCAAGTATTACTTGTTGAAGCAAGGGCTTATGGATACAGATTATAGTTTATTTGCAGTTCAGATAGAAGGAGCTTGGAACAATATTGTAAAATTAAAAGTGAACCGAATCTTTATTCTATATCTCCATCTTCACCCAAATCAGTATTGTCAACCATGCATTGATAGAATTCTTCGCAGTTTGTTAGTTTTGTACAGTCAAGTTTCGCATAATTCATTTCGCCACTAAATCCGGGAAGATTGTAGCTATCGCACATTTGGATGCAGAAGTCGTAATAACTGATTAGCTCTTCAACAAAACTTGAGCAGTGCTCCACATAATTACAATAAGTATGACACCTTGCAACAGTGTCATCCACATGGGGAAAACAGGATATCAACAGGAAGGAGAGAATGATTGTCAGATTGGTTTTTAGCATGATTCTTTAATTATCCCTGCAATAACAGCTAATTTGGAAAACTAAACATTTGTTAAAAGAAAAAATATGTTTTCTTAATTGTAGATCTTGTGCGACACATATTTTCACAAAATGTAGCTGATGCCTTGCGTCAAGTCAAGTTTGCAGATGAACATTACCATTTTGGATGCGTATTTTTAACTTTTCCTTGATGATTGTATGAAATGCTGGTTTCAGTTGTTAACATTGCTTTATTGACATTTATTGTCGCTTGTTAGTTAAACTTCCTAGTAATTTTTTGGAAATATGCTAAACTGCGCCCGATTCGATGCCTGCTAAAGCTAACCTCGCCAGTAATTGGAGGAAAAATGAAGTTCAATCTACTACTTGTTATGGCTGTGATTTCTATGTTTGTTTGTGCCTGTGGGGATGGGAATAATGATCCTTTAAGTGATGGTGATGCGGAGCTGAGTGACGGAGATAATTCAGAATCTGAAAATGAAGATACCGACGGTGATGAAGAGGAAGATCTGGCTGGGGATTCTGCCAGAAAATCATATGAGCCGTCTCAGGAAACCGAGAATAAAGCTGGTAGCATTGAATATTTGATTATTACTAATGAGGAAATGCAAGAAGCCTTTGCTCCTTTGGCTGCATGGAAAGCTCAAAAAGGCATTCCTTCTGCGATAAAGACTGTTGAAGAAATTTATCAGGAATATAGCGGTATCGACGATGCCGAGAAGGTCAGAAATTACCTTAAGGATCTATATGCCAAAGAAGACCTGATCTGGGTTCTTTTAGGAGGCCATTCTGTCACTCCGGATGCCGATGAAGTATCAGATCAGAATACTCCACTTGTGCCTCATCGCCAGTTTTACAGTAAGACTTTAATTGCCGGTATGGATTATGATGGCATAATTGCTTCCGATTTATACTTTTCGGATTTAGACGGAAACTGGGACGAAAACGGCAATGATGTCTGGGGCGAAGTAGATGACAATCTGGACATGTACACCGATATCTTTGTTACCAGAGTTCCAGTTGATACAGCAGTAGAAGCCACAAACTTTGTTAATAAGGTTTTGGCCTATGAACAAAATCCACCTGAAGAATTTGCTACTGATGTTTTGTTCCTCTCGGAAGATACCGGTTTTTTTGGTGTTGACTCTTCTATGGCACTAGATCCAATTGGACGCGAGAACTTCCCCGACAGATTCAGTATTCGCAAACTGTATCTCGATCCTTCCTTATATACCGATGCCGAGCAAAATGGTCGAGAACCACAGAAGGAAGCGATGAATTTAGGCTATAATCTCTATGCTCATTTTGGTCATGGTGGTGGAAGGGATGTTGGTCATCTTCGTGAAGAAGATGTTATGGATTTAACCAACGACCCAAGAAATGGCGTAATGATAAGTACCGCTTGCGAGTCGGGAGCCTTCTGGAGGCTTGCTACCTGTGGTGGAGACAACTGGTTAAGAAGCCCGATTGGTGGTGGTGTGGCCTACACAGGTTATACCAACACAGGTATTGGTTTTCCATCAGGTATGAACTTTATCGTGGCGTTTTATCAATTGCTGTTGGACAGAAAAAACCCCATTGTAAACTTTGGACAAACCTACAGCGAGGCCAGACAAGGTTACACCAATGATATCGACATGCACAAGGAAGATCATCCTGATCGCTGGAGCAGTTTAAGCATGGTGGCTTTTGGTGACCCTGAAATGCCCATCTGGACGTACGAGCCGAAACACATGACGGTGGATCATCACACCTGGGGTGAAGTGGGACAGAATTGTTTTGAGGTTACTGCCAAAGCAGGCAACAATTCTTTGGAATATGCAAAAGTGACAATATCCGATGATAATACATGGAATCTATCTGCTCTAACTGATGCTGATGGTAATGCAGAGATTTGCTTTGAGCCACAAACAAGTGGGAAATTGTACTTAACGGTTACTGCAATCCATTACGTGCCATATCAGGCAGAGCTTACAATAAAATAAAAAATCCCCACCAAATGGTGAGGACTTAGTTATTCATGAAGGTGGACATCTGATGGTGTCCATTTTTTTTCATTTCAGCCACTGTTTAAAATATTCTATTTGTTCATCTACTGCTGTTTCAGAGCAGCCACCACTGACCACCCTGCGGTTGACAGCTTTTTCAAAGCTTAGTTCAAGGTTACCGGAAAATTCGGGGAAATGTTTTTCCAAAGTTTCAGGATCTGCGACCAATATACCTTTTCCGGCGCTCTCCATTTCCGTTACAAATTTGGCAACCCGTGAATGAGCCTCTCTGAAAGGTACTTCAATCTCTACCAGACGATCAGCAAGATCGGTGGCAAGCAGATCATCTGTAAGAGCTGATTTCATTTTAGGCTCATTATAGTTGGCTGTTGCAAGAGCTTTAGTGAAAACCTGTATAACCAGTCTGGTATTGTCTACTGCATCAAACAGTGACGCTTTGTCTTCCTGCAAATCCTTGGCATAGCTCAATGGAACACCTTTGGTAAGTGCAAGCAAGGTTGTGTTGTCACCAATTATTCTTGCAGCTTTGCCACGTACAAGTTCCATTGCGTCCGGGTTTCTCTTTTGTGGCATCATCGAAGATCCGGTGGACCAGTCGTCTGCGAATCTGACATAGCCAAAGAGTGGATTGGACCAAATAACAAATTGTTCCGCGTATCTGGAAAGGTGTGATGCGCAGATTGCAAGTGCACCGGTTATTTCCTGTGCGGAATCTCTGTCGCTAATCGCATCAAGGCTATTTGGCAAAATATCATCAAAACCAAGATCACTGGCCAGTTTTCTGCGGTTTACATTAAAGCCTGAACCTGATATCGCTCCTGCGCCAAGTGGGCTAAGCGAAGCTCTTTTCATGCAATCGGACAACCTGTCAGCGTCTCGCACAAGTGCCGAGGCTAAAGAGAGCAGAAAGTGTCCCAGTGTTATTGGCTGCGCCGGTTGCAGATGTGTGGTGCCAGCCATTAGAGTCGACTTGTGTTTAATTGCCTGCTCAACAATAACTTCAAGCAGACTTTTAAGATCGGCAATAGTCAACTCAAGCGCATCCATAATATAAAGACGCAAGTCGCAAGCTACCTGATCGTTTCTGCTTCTGCCGGTATGGATCTTGGCTCCGGTGTCACCAAGCTCTTCAGTTAAAAGCCTCTCCGTCAGGGTGTGAATATCTTCATCGTCCGGCAAAATAGCAAACTCGCCGTTATTGTAGCGGTCAACAATTTTATCAAGTGTTGCGATAATATTTGTCAGTTCGTCAGCAGTGAAAATTCCAAGCCTTGTAAGTTCGGAAGCCCAGGCTTTATTGGTTGCAACATCGTATGGCAAAAGTCTGATGTCAACTGGTAAAGATTTGTTAAGTGCATCCATCAGTTCGTTGGAGCTTGCTTTAATTCGGCCTTCATATAATGTCATGTTTAATCTCTTTTAAATGATTCTCTGTATTTAGAGTATTTCGGTGCATGATAACCTTTAAGGGTATCACCGCCTTCATCTTCGATAAGTGCGCGAACCTTGATTGGCAAACCGAAGAGATTGATAAAGCCTTCTGCATCCTTCTGGTCGTAAACTTCATCTTCGCCAAAGGTGGCAAAGTCTTCACGGTAGAGAGAATACTGAGAGCGACGACCACGCACAATAACATTTCCTTTGTAAAGCATCAAGCGAACTTCGCCGGTAACATTGTGCTGTGTCTCTTTTACAAAGGCATCTAGAGCTTCTCTTAAGGGCACAAAGTACAAACCATTGTAAATCAGCTCTGCATATTTTGGGGCAAGCTGCTCTTTAAAATGAGCCGTCTGGGCATCCAGCACCAGTCCTTCAAGTTCTTTGTGTGCGGTGTAGAGAATAGTTCCGCCGGGTGTTTCGTACACACCGCGTGACTTCATGCCAACCATTCTGTTTTCTACAATGTCGACTCTGCCTATAGCATGTTCTTTGCCGTATTTGTTTAGCAGGGTGACAATCTGTGCTGCACTGTATTTCTGTCCATCAACTGTTTGTGGCACACCTTTTTCAAAACCAATTATTATTTCCTGGCCCTCATCAGGTGCATCCCAGGGCGACTTGGTCAGCTTGTAAACTTCTTCAGGTGCATTCTCCCAGGGGTCTTCCAGTTCGCCACCTTCACTGGAAAGATGCCAAATGTTTCTGTCGTGACTATAAACACCACGTTTTTTAACTTTCAATTCCACATTGTTTTTTTCGGCATAGGCCACCGCATCTTCTCTGGAACGGATATCCCAGATACGCCATGGAGCAATAACCTGTACTTTAGGATCAAAAGCCTTAAAGGCAAGTTCAAACCTTACCTGATCATTTCCTTTGCCTGTGCAGCCATGGGCCACGGCATCTGCATTTTCTGCTTCGACTGTATCCATCATGCCCTTGGCAATAAGGGGGCGCGCAATACTGGTGCCAAGCATATATTTGCCTTCATATAGAGCGCCAGCCTGCATCATGGGGAAAATATAGTCGGAACAGAGTGGTTCGGTAAGATCATCTATAACCACTTTTGCTGCGCCAGTTTTAATGGCACGCTCTTCAAGACCTTCCAATTCGTCTTCGCCCTGACCGACATTTCCAACATATGCAATTACTTCACAGCTGTACCTCTCTTTTAGCCAGGGAATGATGATGGAGGTGTCCAGACCTCCTGAATAAGCCAGAACCACTTTCTTGATGTTTTTTGGTTTCATTACAAGACCTTCCTGTTTTTTATATTAATTACAAATTAGTAAACAAATGCTTCAGGTGCAAATTCTTTTAGTCTGAAAAGTATGTCCTGCTGATGTTCTGCGTTTTTGCATGCAACAAAGACTGTGTCGTCGCCAGCTATGGTGCCGACAATAGAGGGCCAGCGTGATTTGTCCAGTGCCAGACCAACGCTTCCTGCTTCACCTGGATTGGTAAGGATGATAACCATATTGTCTCCGGCCGTTTTAACATTGTTAATTCTGCCTTTAATATATTCGCCAATGTTGGGTGGAGGGGTCAGGTCGGTTGGTGGTTTGTAAACACCAAAAACTTTAGTTAGACCAAGGGCCGCAATATCACGAGAGATGGTGGCCTGAGTAGCGACAAAGCCACGCTTTTTAATCATTTCCTGCAAATCACCCTGAGTGCGGATCATGTTTTTCTGAACCATCTTTAGAATAACCGCTCTTCTAAAATCTGCATCTGCCATAATATACTTCCTCCTAAAAAATGGTTAAGCTATATTGAAAAAACGTTTAGCTATATTCAAGTATCCTGTTATGCCATGTTCAAGTTCTTCACTGTTTATCTGCTCATTCACTTTGTGCGAATACTTCGGATTCCCCGGGCCGACTTTCACGGATGGTATTTCAAGCTGTTGCAGAAATACCCAGTCACTTGTCGTTTCAGATGAAAAGCAGTTTGCATCTGGCAGGGATTCTTTTACATTGGAAAGTATTATTGCCTTTGCTGGTGTTTGACAAGGTATCCACATTCCGGCGATTTCTATAACTTTTGACGATAGTTTCTTCTGTAAAACATCGACTATCTCCTGATGACTGTATGCAGGGGTAGTTCTGATATCCAGCAGAGCCTTAGCTATGGGTGGTGTAACGTTGTCAGCAATTCCTGCCTCGATGCGGGTCGGAGTAACTTTAATTTTACCGAGTGTTTCATGGTTTTGCCATTTGATTGATTGCAGTTCTAATATATCCTCGGAAATTAGTTCAATGCTGTTTTTCCCTTTGCTTCGTGCAGCATGGTTTTGCTCGCCAGATGCCTGAAGTTCTGCAATCAGCAGACCACGCTGGGAAGTGCAGATGTTCATTGCTGTCGGCTCGCCAACAATTCCTGCATCAATGTTTTTAATGCTGTCAAGCAGAATTGGCAAAGTAGGGTTATTGCCTTCCTCACCGATGGAGAGTGCCACAGTCAGGCATCCATCGAATCTCAGTTTTTTCAGGCTGGATGCAGTATGTATCATAGCAAGGCATGATGCTTTAGCGTCTACCGCTCCTCTGCCAACAAGTATATCATTTTCTATTCTGCCTTTGAATGGGGGAGAATCCCAGTTTTCTCCTGCGGGAACAGTATCGAGGTGCGAACACATAACTAAACTCGGAGATGCGTGTGGATTCCCAACAGTAATCACTATACCTGCATCCGTAACTATTGGATCAAGTCCTAACTCCTTGCAAAACTTTGTGGTGTAGCGAAGGATTTTCTCTTCTTCCCCTGTCAGACTTTTTACACTGACCAGTGTTGCCAGTTGTTCGAGATAGTTCTTCACGTTTAATTCCTGTTATTTTTGTTCTTCTCTTGTGTTCACAATCATGGTGCCGATGCCTTCTCCGGTAAATAATTCAATTAGTAGTGCATCTTCTACATGACCATTGATAATATGCGTGCGCTCTACTCCATTTTCTACCGCATTAATGCATGCATCAATTTTAGGACGCATGCCGGTATTTATTGCACCATCGTTAATCAAGGTAAATAATTCTTCTTTATCTGCAAATGGTATCAACGAAGATGCATCATCAGGATTGCTTAATAATCCATCGCTGTTGGTAATGAATATCAGTTTTCTGGCTTTCATGGCCATGGCCAGAGATTGAGCAATGCTGTCGCCATTGATGTTGTAAATGTTTCCATTTTTTCCGACTCCAAGGCAGCATAATACAGGAACAAATTCATCTTTTAACAGATTGTCCAGTAGTTTGGTGTTTATGGAGTCTATGTCTCCGACATTTCCAAAATCGACAATTTTGTTTTCGCCATCATCATCTGTAATGTTAACTGGTGGCCTTTTGGTTGCGGTTATGGTGTTGCCATCAATACCGGACAAACCAACCGCTGCAACCTCATTGTTGTTGAGCACGGCCACAAACTCGGAATTAAGTTTTCCAGCATATATCATTTTTGCAACTTCCAATGCGTCATCGTCAGTTACCCTGCGTCCAGCAACCATCACAGGCTCCTGACCAAGTTTTTTTGTGAATGCTGTAGCCTGCGGGCCTCCGCCATGCACAATAATAATTTTCATTCCCAGATCTGTCAGCAGGGAGATTTGCTCCGCAAGCTGTTTGGTGGATGTCTGGTTAGCCAGAACGCCACCGCCTACTTTCAAAACAAAAATTTCGTTTCTGTAAAGATGTATATATGGTTTAGCTTGTTTTAAGCCTTTTACTGGATTACTCATAGTGACCTCATGAAAGAATGCTTCTAACGGCATTTGTAAAAATTTCTGCTTCCTTTTTTTGCAATGTTAAAGGTGGCATAATACGCATGGTATTTGGGTCGGTGCTGGAACCGGCAATGATGTTATGCTTCTCGCGCAAATCTTTTATCAATTGCGAGCTTGGTATATCCGTTGTAATTCCTATCAGAAAACCTTTGCCGGAAATGTTTTTAATACCTTTACATTCTGAAAGTTTATCGAAAATATGTCTGGAAATTTCACGTACGTTATCTAATAAGTTTTCTTCTTCAATAATGTTCAGTGTGGCAAGCCCTGCTGCGCATGCCAAAGGCCCGCCACCGAATGTTGTTCCAAGAGTTCCCGCCTTTAAAATATCATCGAAACTATTGTCTGCCACAGTTGCGCCAACAGGAAAGCCTCCGGCTAGTCCTTTGGCCATGGTAATGATATTTGGAGAAACACCGCAGTGTTCAGCGGCGGTGTAAGTGCCTGTTCTGCCGGAACCGCATTGTACTTCGTCAAATATCAACATGGTGCCTGTTTCTTCACACCTTTGTTTAAGATGCAGAAGAAATTCTTTAGTAAAAGCTCTGGCGCCAGCAAGACCTTGTACGGGCTCCAGAATAACTGCAGCAGAATTTTGATCCACCATATTGTCAATGCTTGCAAGGTCGTTGAAGTCCAGGAAAGCTACATCATCAAAAACAGGCTTTCCGTTTTGAGCAGACAGCTTACGATATTTTTCAATTCCACAAATGGACAAGCATAATGCGGTTCTTCCATGAAACCCACCTTGCACTGATATTATATTTCTGCGTCCCGTTTTCAGTCTTGCCAGAGTTAGAGCGTTCTCGTTTGCCTCGGCTCCGCTGTTGCAAAGAAAAACAGCTTGCATTGATTTGGGCATATGAGACATAAGTTTGTTGCAAAATTGATTCCTGATTTTCAAGTCGCAAACATTGGAATAAAACATCAGTTTGGCAGCTTGCGAAGAAATAGCCTCTGTAAGTTTCGCATGGCAATGGCCAACAGAGGCCACAGCATGACCACCATACATGTCCAGAAATTTTTCCCCTTTATCTGTAATAATCCAGGAACCTTTAGCGGATTCTATAGTAAAGGGCCAGAGTGGATAAACCGGCATTTGCGGTAATTGGCTCAGCATGGAAACGCTCCCGGGTGGGTGAGACCGCAAGTCTCATCATATCCCATATAAAGATTCATATTTTGAATTGCCTGCCCTGCGGCACCTTTGCACAAGTTGTCCAGCGCAAGCGTAATAACAACTTCTTCTTTTATTTGATGCACATGAATATGCACGAAATTACTGGTTGCAACTTCCTTTATCTTGACAGGAGTATCCAGCACGCTGACAAATGGACAGTTTGCATAAAAATCTTTATACAGAGTTTGACTATCGAAATTGCAGAAGCTTTCATGTTTAAAATATGTGCTGGCGTGGATACCTCTTACAAATGGGCCAGAGTGCGGAATCAATCTGGTTTTCACAGATTTTCCAGCTGCTTCAGATAAAAGCTGGTTTATCTCCGGTTCGTGTTGATGATTAAGCAGCTTATATGCATACATATTTCCGCTTCTATGTGGATGATGTGTTCCTGCTTTGGGCTGAATACCGGAACCGGAAGAGCCGGTTACTGCAAAAACGGAACTGTTATCCGGCAGCATTGCAGCTTTGGCAAGTGGCAGCAGAAGTAACTCAGCAGCAGTTGCAAAACATCCGGGGTTGGCTATATATTTGCTGTCTTTTATCAAAGTAGAATTCAATTCGGGCAAGCCGTAGATAAACTTTTCTGCAAGGTTGAAATTTTGATGTTCAGCATAGACCGAGGTATAGTCATCTTCGTTTTTCAAGCGGTAATCAGCTGCAATATCAATTATGCAAGCAGGATCTTTTGCCATTAAATCTTCCATATATTTCTGGCTTGTACCATGAGGCAGGGCGCAGAAAATTATATCTTCTTTCTCGATGTTTTCAAGAATAGACAAGTCGTGAAAGCTGGAACTGTTAAGATGTCTTAAAGCAGGATGCGTTTCATAGAGTTTTTTGCCTTTTTGGCTTCTTGAAATTGCCTTTATTTCGCCAGTTTCCGGATGCATGGATAAAAGTCGTATCAGTTCCCCGGCAGCCAGACCTCCAGCACCAAGGATAATTATATTTTTGCCGGATTTATGCATCATCTGTTACTTGCTTTCCAGAAAAGCTTTGTGAGGAATATCCACAAGCTTATCAATGTCGTATCTTGCGTTATGAGCTGCTATACCAAGTTTGCCCGTAATGTAATCTCGACCGACGGCGTTGTCGGTAACAGGACCGGATATAGCATTTATAGTCAGACCGAATTTATCTTTAAATAATGTATATGCACCATAAGTTGCAACCGGATCGGGGGCGCAGATAATGTGGCATATTCCACAGGACATTAAAGATTTGTCCGACAAAATATCATCAACACCATAATCGCCTAGTAAACCATCACCAAGTTCGGCGATTATCAGGTCTGGCTTATCTTTGGCCAGATAATTTATGAGTCCTCTCGCAATGGGTAATATTTTACTACGTCTGGTTGAAACGACACCGGCATCCGTAAAGTCGACAACTGTCTGGGCTCCTGCATCATGCATGGAAAGGATATCCCGCATTAAGCTGACTCCGGTAAGCTTGCAGGCGGAAACGGATAAACCCCTGTGATTAAGAACACGTATAAGTTCTGTGGCTGCTACTGTTTTACCGCTGTTCATGCTTGAGCCAGAGACGAAAACTACCGGAACCTTTTGGTTTACAGTGTCGGAGGGCTGGATTTTGCCATTTGAAATTGTGGCCTGAGAGCCAACTCTGTCACCCAGTTTGGGAAATGTCAGGATAGAACCCAGAACTTCAACATCAAAAGGGCTTCCAAGTTCCGGGTTTGCAGCTGTGCAAGTTCCCAAAACCCCGCCGAGATTTAAAATCTGGATGGTATCTCCCACTTTTAATGATTCAGGCACTTTTCCCGCATAGCCTTTTAATGCCATTCGGTGTCCAAGAACACCTGCCAGGATGTCTCCAGATTTTATTCGGATCATGCGACCGGAAATGTTTTCTACAGTGTTATATGTATATTTATCCGTTAATACTTTTACAGCAATCAGCATTCCCTGCTGGCAAATGACTTTATCTCCAATGGTTACATCAGGAGAAACCTTAGCATTTCTGGTGACTGATGCTATTCTGTCTAAATGAATTCTTCTTACCTGCATGTTAAACCTCGAAATGTATAATATACATGTAAAATGTAAAATATACATGTTAACGCAAGAAGTCAAGGAAAAGCTGAAAAAGATCAATTTCGCATTGTTTTATAGTGAATGCTTGTATTTACGGGTATGAAAAAAACGGCAAGACGTTATTTATATGCATAAATATGCATGTAATATACAGAAGTTCCATAATATTTGCGTGTACAGTATCACCTAAAATTTTTCAGATTGTAAAAAAATAACAAGAAAAATGAAAAACTTATTCATTATTACTCAGTTAGTAACGATTAATGTATTGTGGATTTTGATAGCGTAGTTTTCTGAAATATGCCGGGGAGTGAGTTTTGCTTGGCTGATCAAGTAAGTATTTATGAACTTAGTGTTCTAGTGTTTGATCTTGAAATCATCACATAACAATTACTGTGTTATTGAGGGTGTAAATGGCTAAAGATATACTGACAATTATTTCCTATGGGATTCATCATGGATTGTTCAGAGACACTTTTAAAAGTAGCATTGAACATTTCAACTATTTGGAATGCAAGGATAAAAGTTCCATATTTTCAAGCCTTGAAGGCAAGGATGATTCCAGGCTGGTAATTCTTTGCAATTTCAATAATAATTTAAAGGCTGAATTTGATTTCATCAAACTGGCGGGAAATGTCATTAAAAATGCTGTAATTATTCTCCTTTCGGAAAATATCAAAGAATTGCATTCAGAGTTGGAAAACGACAGCTTTGACAAAAATCTCTTATTAATAAAAAGCAGCAAAGATCAGATAGAATTAATGTGCCAGGTGCAGTTTCTTGTACAAACACTAAATAATTTACTTTGCACTGATTCTGCAAAAACAGATGAATCTGAAGAACATATTCTCAAAAAAGTTAGTTTTAATGATAAGAAGACAAGAAAAATCAACAGAAAAACAATAAAAGCACTTGCACCGTTGCAGGCTCCCAGGGTGATACTTCTTACTAAAAATGAAAAACAGATTGAAGAGCAGTTAGGCAAATTGGAAAATGAAAATGTTAGCTGCACACTAATGTCATCATCCGAGTTGGCGCTTTCAGAGATGCGTAAAGGCGTAAGACAAAAACAGCCGTATTTGGCTATTCTCACAGATGAAAGTTTTGACGGAATGGGGCTTGAAGTACTTACTCAAGTAATGAAGGCAGACAAGTCTCTACGAAGTGTCAGGACAATCTTGCTTGGCAATGATGGCTCTCTTGACAAGGGAAGAGAAGGGAAGGTTGACCACCTGCTAGAAGAATCTTTTTCTGTAAATGATCTTATGGAAATTTTAAATAATGAAGAGGTTTTAGCGAATACAAAAACAAAACAAGATAAGAAAATCAAACATAAGAAAGTTTCCAATGCAGACAGCCAGGATGCAGTTAATGTTTTAGTGGTTGATGATAACGCAATAGTTCGTCGATACATGATTGCAATGCTGGAGAAAGAAAAATTCCCGGAAATAGACGTGGCAGAAAATGGTGAAGAAGCTATTCAGATGGCAAGAAACAAATCCTACCAATTTATATTTATGGATGTGTTCATGCCACAAATGGATGGTTTTGAGGTCGCTGCTGAAATTCGAAAATTTAATACCGAGTCGGTCATTGTTGCTTTAAGTGCTGATTCAAAAGATGAAACAAAAGAAAAATGTCTAAAATCTGGTATGAATGAGTTTTTGGCAAAACCGATATCCAAGCAGGATCTGCTTACTGCAATGAACAATGTGACTACAAGTTCCGAGAAACTGGTTGGAGAAAGCCATGTTGTCATTGATGCATCGTGTGGTGGAGCAAACGAAGACTGCTTTGTTTTTAATAAAATCAGTGCATTAGAAACTTTTGGTGGCGATGAAAAATTGCTCCAGGAAGTTGTAACAAAGTTTCTCAAAACTACACCAGTAAAACTTGAGGAAATTGAAACAGCTTTTAAAAATAAAGAATTGGAAGATCTTGAACGGGTTGTGGCCGGATTGAAAGGTGGAACTGAGTATATAGGTGCAGAAAGACTAAAACACGCAGCTCACAAGATTAAACTTGCCAGCGAAAACGGAGAAGTGGACAAGTTGAGAGGATTTATAAACTTTCTTCATGAAGAATATCGTGACTTTGAGGGCTTGGTAAAGGAACTGTATCGTACATAATAAATCAAGAAAAACGTTTGATGAAATATGTGAGGATGACTGATGGGTATTCTTATTGTAGATGATGAAAGCGTAAGCCGGGGAACATTAAAAATTTTTGCTAAAAAGCTGGGGTATGAGGTTTATACTGCTTCCAATGGAAAAGAAGCCTTTGATATATGGAGGGAAGAAACTCCCAGAATTGTAATTACAGACTGGAACATGCCTGAAATGAATGGTTTGGACCTTTGCAGGAAAATTCGTGAAGAAGAAGGCGAGGATTATACCTACATTATTATAGTTACCGGCCGAGATGAGAACCAGGATGTTGTGGAGGGTTTGCAAATGGGTGCTGATGACTATATGACCAAGCCTTTTAACAAGGATGAACTCAGTGTTAGAATCAAGGCTGGCTCAAGGGTGCTGAATCTGCAAAGTAAGGACGTGGTTATTTTTGCTCTGGCTAAGCTTGCAGAATCAAGAGATGAAGATACAGGACATCATCTTGAGCGAGTTAGATATTATTCCAAAGCAGTGGGAGAGGAGCTTTTAAAGTTAGAAAATCCTCCATCAGACCTGGATAAACAAGTAGTTAATAATATATTTCTTACCAGTCCTTTGCATGATATTGGCAAAGTCGGTATTCCAGATTATGTCCTGCTAAAGCCAGGTAGGCTGGATGATAAGGAATTTGCCTTGATGAAGGAACATGCAAACATAGGTTTCAAAACTTTGAATGAAGCGGTTAAAAAGAACCCAAGAGCGAATTACTTAAAAATTGCAGCCGAAATAGCCCATCATCATCATGAAAAATTTGATGGAAGTGGTTATCCAGATGGCTTGAAAGGTGAGGAGATTCCTGTCTCCAGTAGAATATTTGCCTTGTCGGATGTATATGATGCACTGGTATCTAAAAGACCATATAAAGAGCCGTTTTCGCATGACAGGGCAAAATCGATAATTAAAGATGGTCGAGGTACACATTTTGATCCACAGGTAGTTGATGCTTTTTTACGTTGTGAGCAGCAATTTGTTGAGATTAAGGAAAAATATGCAGGATGATAATTGTGTCCTAATTGCACTATGAGTTATGGCAGTCGTCATAAATTTAGTGTTTGTACTATTTTTGTAATATTATGTGGAGGGAGAAACACCGCATTCACAAACTGGATTTATGCATCCAGGATTTGCTTTTTTGATGCTGCAACATGTCCCTATAATAAATTCCTAAAGTCCGCTTGGTAAAATACGATTTTATATGTAGGAGACCACTTGGGTAGAAGGAAATTCATGTTAAATGATACCATAAAAACAATTGCCGTTATTAACGATCTTAGAATTCAACTGGTAACGGCCAGCAAAATACTTACCAAAGATGGATATAAGGTAAATACCTACAGCTCTGCAGCAATTGCTTTACAGTCTATGGTAGAGACAGATCCACCCGATCTTATTATTTCAGATTTGCATATGCCAGGTATTGATGGCTGGAAGTTTTGCCGTCTGCTGCGCTCACCGGAATATAAACAGTTTAACGATATTCCGGTGCTTCTTTGTTCTGCCACTTTTAACGGAACCGATGTTGAATACATTACCAGAGATCTTGGAGCCAATGCCTTTTTGCCCATTCCGTATGAAGCCAGTGT
>Ga0070728_10000961_pt1 | contig 48202 bp, 12 predicted proteins | sample tdDd471_FD_66723 | JGI IMG/M metagenome (GOLD analysis project Ga0070728, IMG submission 66723) | Marine sediment microbial communities from the Atlantic coast under amendment with organic carbon and nitrate - tdDd47.1 | ecosystem: Environmental > Aquatic > Marine > Coastal > Sediment | place... | reverse complement strand
CGTGACGCCGAGGCGTGCTCCGCACGCGAACTGCCCGCCGCCCGGGCAGAGATCCGGGGGCGGGTCGGCGTCTTCACGCGTGTCCGGTTCGGTCGTCGTGTCGGGTTCGGCGTCCGCGCCGGTGTCGTTCGCGTTCACGTCGTCGGTGTCCGCATCGGTCACCGGAGCATCTTCGACCGGGTCGGTGCCTGCGTCGGCATCGTTGTTCGGGTCAGCATCCACCGTGCCAGCGTCGACGTCGACGCCGAGGTCCTGCTGCGACGTCGCCCACCGCGGCAGGCAGCGCTGGTCTACGCACGTGGCGTCTTCGCCGCATTCGGCGTCGGCGAAGCAGCCGCGCAGGCAGATCGGCGCGACGGTCGCCGGGCAGATCCGGTCACGCCCGGGATCTCCGGCGCCGACGCAGACGCCGCCCTCGAAGGCCGAACAGTCGTCGCTGCAGACGGTCGTGCAGACGCCGCACTCGCAGGTGAGCGTGCCGCCGCAGTCTCGATCCGCCGAGCACTCGGTCAGCCAGTTCGTGTTCGAGTCCAGCGACGGGCCACGGTCGCCACCGGATCCGGGGCAACCCCACGCGAGGCAGGCGACGAGCGCGACGAGCGCGCCCGCGAACACGGGATGTCGAGCGAAGAGGGTGGGCATCGGGCTCGGATGCAGGGCGTGCACCGGACCGCTCGGCGGCAACGTCCGCGAGGGGCCGGCGAATCGGCACGGGGCGTCGCGTCCCCGGCGACACCGGGATCCTGGCGTGCGCTGCGCGCGCGTGCAATGACGAAGTGTCGCTTTCGGTCGCGCCCTGCGCAGAGCCGGTCGCGACCGGCTCTGCGTCCACCCGGGCGTCGACAGCGCAGAATCCTGCCCCCCTCGGGGTCGCCGGGGGCGGCGAGCGGGTGTCCATTCGGACACCTGCCTCTGGATCGTGACACCGATACTCTGGATCCTGCCCGTGGTGCACTCGTGCGCCGGGGGCATCCCCCGGACGCTGGATTCCGCCGTGGATACGAAACTGCTCATCGACTCGATCGTACGTCAGACGACGCTGCTCATCGCGAACCTCGCGACGGCGGCCGGCGTTCGGGCGCCGCTCGCGCATGTCGCCGATCAGGTCTTTCTCGAGCTGTCGCGTGAGATCGAGAGTCAGGGGGTGAGCCGCAAGGTCGCCGCCGACATGTTCGGCATGGCGCTGCGCACGTACCAGAAACGGGTGCAGCGCATCGCCGAGAGCGTGACGGACAGCCAGCAGACCCTGTGGTCGGCGGTGCTCGACTACATCGTCGAGAACGACTCCATCCAGCGGTCCGACATCATGCACCGCTTTCGGTACGACGGGGACTCGCAGGTCGCGTCCGTGCTGAACGACCTCGTCAGCTCGGGGTTCATCTACCGGACCGGGCGGGGCGACTCGACGGTTTACGCGCCGACGGACGAGAAGGACTACGAGAAGTTCGTGAAGTCGAACCGCGAGTCCACCCTCGCTGACCTCGTCTGGGTGCACATCTATCGCAACCCGGCGGTCACCGAGGACGAGCTCGTCGCGGGCATGCCGTTCGACGAAGACGAGGTGCGGTCGGCCCTCGAGGTGGCGATCGCCGACGGTCGCATCTCGCGGCTGTACGGCGACGAGAAGGTGCCGCGCCTGCGCGCCGGGGTCATGCACGTCCCCGTCGGGTCGAAGAAGGGGTGGGAAGCCGCGGTCTTCGATCACTACCAGGCGCTGTGCACGGCAGTGTCACGTAAGGTGAACGAGGGCATCGTCCAGTCGCAGCACGGGGACCGCATCGGCGGCGCCACGCTCAGCTTCGACGTGTACCCCGGTCACCCCTACGAGCAGCAGGCGTACGGGCTGCTCGATCGCATCCGCAGCGACGTGAACCTGCTGTGGATGGCGGTGTCGCGGTACAACGCCGACAACCCGGTGCCCGAAGACGAGAAGACGAAGGTCGTCTTCTATTTCGGCCAGTACGTGTCCGACTCGTCGGAGTCCCAGACCGGGATGTACGACGCGATCCACGACGACGAGCTCGACGAGGGCTGACCCGCGTCCGTGACGTGCGCCCCAGGCATCGGCGCACGACGGGTCGCGGTCCATCCGCATCGCTCCCGCGCCCGAGTCGGGGCGCACCCGGCCTCGACGGCCCGCACGGCGGATCGGTTCGCCACCCGTCGAGACGGACCGGCCTCGACGCGGACCGCGGAGCCCACCGCGAGCCCGGACCCCGGGGAGACGATGCCCGCCGATCCCCGGCGATCCCCACCGGCACGGGGTTCGTGAAAGGGGGTGTCGGTCTGGGCACCTCCTACGGTTCGTACCGCCGGGTAGTGTGGGTCTCGGAGGTTCACGAACGCCGAGAAAGACTGGGCGATCGGCCTCTGCCAACGGCCCGCGGCGTCCCCCGAACGTGCACGTCCGGCCATCTGCCCGGGGATCACGCCCCCCCGTAGGCTCTCTATCGTTGACCCGATGCGGCAAGGCTGACCGACGCCGCGCACCCTGGAGACGAACGATGCGAACCGAAGTCCTGATGAACCGAATCCGTCTTGCGCTCCTCGCGTCTTCGGTCGCCGTGCTGTCGGTGGCCTGCGGTGGCGACTCGAACGGCAACGGCGGCGGCGGCGACGAGCCGGACGCCGGCGAAGACGCCAGCGAAGACACCGGCGAAGACACGTCGGACTGCACCCCGGGCGAGCTCGACTGCTCGTGCGACGAGGGCGCGTGCGGCGAAGGCCTCGTCTGCAGCGACGACACCTGCGTCGAGGACACCGGCTGCGACCCGGGCACGACGGACTGCGTCTGCACCGGCGACGGCGGCTGCCTCGACGAGGCCGACGAGTGCATCGATGGGATGTGCATGCCGCGCACGGACTGCGACGGCGAGCTCGGCTGCGCGTGCAACGACGACGGCACCTGCGACGAGGGCCTCGAGTGCAGCGATGGGCTGTGCACCTCGGCGGACGCTCTGACGGTGTTCATCGAGGGCGCCGACCTGCGCGCCTGCGACATCCTGCTCGACACCCCTGGGCTGGCTGCGATGGACGTGAGCTTCCCTGCAGGGGTCCGCGGTCGGTACCGCGCCCGCGGTGAGCGCACGGCCCTCGCCCTGATCGCCACCGAGGACACCGCGATCAGCGGTCCGGTCGGCGCGGTGGTCTTCGACGGCGAAGCCGGCGCGGACGCGGTCGGTGCGATCAGCGCGACCTGCTACGACCGCCTCGGCCAGCCGGTGGATGGTGTCGTCCCGACGGCCCGCTGAGCCCCCAACCCCTCGCGCGTGAGGACGATGATGCGACGAACGTACAAGCATCTGATGATGGCGGCGGCGGTCGCGGGGCTCTCGGCCTCGGCTGTGACGCACGCCCAGACCGGCGTCTCGGACAACCGGGTCAGCCTGCCCGACGGCCCCGGCTCGATGGAGGGCGTCGGCGACGACGTGTCCGTCAGCGGCAACATGGGCGCGCTATCGTACAGCATCGCCATGCCCATGCCGTTCGGGCACCCGGGGGTCTCGGGCTCGATGAGCCTGCAGTACTCCTCGGCCGGCGGCCCGGGCGTCGTCGGTACCGGTTGGTCGATGCCGATGCCGGCCATCGAGCGGCTGACCGTGCGCGGGGTCCCCACATACGACGTCGATGACGAGTTCACCGCCGATGGCGGCCAGCTCGTGTACGTCGGCGGATCGAATCCCCGGGAGTACCGCGAGCGCTTCGAAGGCCGCTTCGTCCGGTACCGCTGGTACGACGCCGGCGACGGCACGGGTGGCTACTGGACGGCCGAGTACCCCGACGGTCGCGTCGCGTACTTCGGCGCCGACGAGGGCGGCGATCTCGAGTCGGACGCCCGGGTCGGTGGCGATGACGGCGTGTTTCGGTACCACATGGTCGAGACCGTCGACGTCTGGGACAACTCCATCCGGTACAACTACGGCACGTACGGCACGACCGCGCTCGTCGAATCGATCGAGTGGGCGTTCGTCGACGGCGCGCCGAAGCACGTCGCGACCTTCGACTACGAGGCACGCGAAGACGTGGTGATCGACGCGACCGGCGGGTTCGTCGAGCGTCTGGAGCACCGGCTCACGTCGGTCGAGGCGTTCGTCAACGGCACGTCCGTCGATCGATGGGACATGCAGTACGAGCCATACGCCGAGTCCGGCGGCTTCAGCCGTCTGGAGGCCGTGCAGCGGTACGGTCTCGGTGGCGAGCCGTACGAGACGAACGCGACGTTCGGGTACTCGACGGCGCTGGGCGAGATCTGCGCCGACGCGTCGTGCACCCGTCCGTTCGTCCGCGACCTCGGCACGCTGGGTGTCGACCTGTCGTCGGGCGACCCGCAGCTCGTCGACATCAACGGGGACGCGCTGCCGGACATCGTCGACTCGACGCTGACCGGCGCGCCGCACCGCATCTTTCTGAACACGATCACCGCCGACGGCGAGCACTACTTCGCCGACCCGTACGACAGCGCGGTGGGCGAGCAGGACGGGTTCGACTTCTCGAACCCGCGCATCCAGGTGCTCGACGTCAACGGCGACGGGTTCACCGACGCGATCAACGCCGGCACCGGCGCGATGCTGATCAACCTCGGTGAGGGCGACTGGTCGAGCGAGAGCGACGCGTGGGACGGTGCGGTGACGTTGCCCGACTTCGAGAACCCGGCGACGCTCGCGACGCTGCGGTTCATCGACATCGACAACGACCGCCGCATCGACCTGCTTCGCGCGTCCGGCTCCGGCGGTTCGCACGTGACGCAGGTCTTTCGCAACACGGGCAGCGGCTACGAAGAGATCGCGGCCGACGACGTGGGCGCGGGGTTCGACTCCGAGACCCTCGAGGTCAACGACTTCAACGGCGACGGGCTCGTCGACGTGGCGCAGATCCTGACGACCGGGGTCCGGTACCGCCTGAATCTGGGCCATGGCAACTGGTACCCCGAGGACGACTGGCTGCTCGCCGAGTACGACACCGAGGGGCTCGAGGCGTCCGAGACGGACGACGCCGATCTGGATGACCTCAACGGCGACGGCATGGCCGACCTCGCGCTCGTGCGCGGCACGACGGTCGAGGTGTGGATCAACCGCGCCGGGCTCGAGTACGAGTACCTCGGCGCGATCACGAACGACGACGTCGACTCGATCGACGGGGCCGAGATCCCGACGAACGGTGCCAGCACGACGGTGCTCTACGCCGACGTGAACGCGAACGGCTCGACCGACGTGGTGTGGGTGACGGCCTCGGGTGAGGTGACCTTCCTCGAGCTGTTCCCGGTGCGGCCCAACCTGCTCAGCACGGTCAGCAACGGCATCGGTCGCAGCATGACCGTGACCTACGGCACGAGCGTCGAGCAGGCGGCGATGGACGCGGCCGACGGCGCGCCGTGGCCCTATGCGCTGCCCTTCGCCAACCTCGTCGTGACGTCCGTGACGACGACGGACGCCGTGACCGGCGTCGAGACGCTGGTCGAGTACGCGTACTCGAACGGCTTCTACGACGGCATCGAGAAGCAGTTCCGCGGCTACGAGTCGATCGTGACCGCGGTGCTCGGCGACGAGTGGGCCGCCGGTTCGACCACGTACGAGACGTACTCGCTCGGCGTCGACGACCCGTACGCGGCGGGCCCCCTCGTCGAGAGCCTGCTCTTCGACGACACGGACGCGCCGCTGCAGGAGCGTGCGTTCACGTACGGCGACTGTCCCGTGGACGTCGACGACGACGGCGCGCTCTTCGACGTGCGGCACTGGTGTCTGTTGGAGACCGTGACGGTGGACCAGGAGGGCGCCGACGCGTCCGAGTGGCAGGTGCAGCGCGAGTCGTTCACGTACGACGGGTACGGCAACGTCATCGAGCGCATCGACGAAGGCGTCGTGACCATCGGCGGCAGCTCGGACTGTGGCCCCTGCGACCGCGACGCCGACCTCTTCGGCCAGGTGTGCGGCGAGGGCTGCCTCGGTGACGAGGCGTACGCCCGCACGACGTACATCGAGCCCGGCGACGCGACCGGCGACGCCTGGATCGTCGGGCGCGTGTCCGAGGAGTACGTGTACGCCGACGCCGCGATGACCGAGATCGTCCACGGCGGGCGCATCCTCTACGACGGGGACGACTTCGAGGGGCTCCCCCTCGGCGAGCTCACCCGTGGCTTCGAGTCCCGGTCCGAGGTGCTGCTCGATGACGGCACGTGGGCGGTCTCGGACCGCAACCGCGCCGACGAACACGGCAACATCGCCGAGAACCTCGGCAACGAGGGCAGCCCGACGGAGCCCGGCAACCGCAACGTGTGGTCGTACGACGAGTCGGGCTTGTACGTGCAGTCGGTCGTGGCCGAGGTCGACGCCGACACGCGCCTACGTCGCGACTACACCTGGGACGAGCTGCACCAGGAGGCGACGGAGCTCGTGGACTGGTACCGCGAGGGTTCGTCGGACGCGCTGCTGACGACCCGGTACGCGTACGACGCGTTCGGCCGGCTGGTGTCTTCGGTGCGGCCGGGCGGGGACACCGAGCTGTCGCCGACCGTGCGGTACACCTACACGCCGAGCGCCACGGGCGGGTACGTCGAGTCGTGGATGCGCCCGGAGTCGGGTGCAGACGCCGAGCGCTACGCTCGCATCTGTGTCGACGGCTCGGGCCGCGCGCTGCGCACCTTCTCTCGCATCGACGACAACGAGTACCGTGTGGGCAGCCACATGACGTACGGCCGCACCGGTGAGCCGGTGATCGAATACGACCCGTACGTCACGTCGTCGGCCGACTGCGACACGCCCGTCCCGGATGGGATCGGCTACGTCGAGTTCCAGTCCGACGCGATGGGGCGGACGACGCGGCAGGAGTACTTCGGCAGCGATGGTACGTCGCGGGTGAACGAGATGCGCTTCGCGCCCGGGATCCGGTGGACGTACGAGGCGACCGACCTCGACCCGACGCACCCCCACTTCGACACGCCGATCATCGAGCGCGTGAACGGTCGGGGCGAGCTGTGGGCGGTCGGGCGCATGCTCGAGGCCGACGGTGACATCGACTGGTGGACGATGACCTGGTCCCCGGCGGGCCGCCTCACCGAGATCATCGATCCGGCGGGCAACGTCCGCACGCAGACCTGGGACATGCGCGGCCGCCTCGTGTCGGCCGAGGACCCGGACCGCGGGCTGTTCGAGCGCACCTGGTCGGACAACGGCCTGCTGGTGGCCGAGATCGACGCGACCGGGACGATCCGGTACGCGTACGACGGTGCTGGCCGGCTCGTCGAGCAGTGGGTCGACGGGGATCGCGACGGGACCCTCGTGACGATCACCTGGGACGGCTCGGACCAGTGCCCCGACGACGCGTGCACCTTCGCGGCGAACGAGGTCGTGTCGATGTCGTTCCCGACGCCGGTCGGCGACTTCACCGACTGGTACGGCTACAACGCGGTGGGCGCGATGATTCGCGCCGAGCGGATCACGCCGATGGGCACGTTCGTTCGGGGCTGGGACTACAACCAGCTTGGCGACCTCGTCGGCCAGACGCTGCCCGGCGGTCGTTCGGTCGAGCTGACGTACGACGACGCCGGTCGTCTTGCGTCGGTGCCCGGGTACATCGACGGCATCGGCTTCAGCGACGCGGGTGACCCGAACCGCCTCGAGTACGCCAACGGCGTGGCGATGACGATCGAGCGCGACGCGTTCCGCCGGTACGGCCGGGTGACGGTCGACGGGCCCGACGGCGCGATCGTGGACCGCACCACCGCGTACGACGCGGACGGTCGAGTGACGTCGGTGCTGGACGCGCTCGCGGACGGCACGACGCCCAGCGCGTCGGCGGCGTACACGTACGACGGGTTCAGCCGGCTGACGTCGGCGACGTTCGACCCGGGCACGGGCATCGAAGAGGCGATCGCGTACGAGTTCGACGCGATCGACAACATCCTGTCGCGGACGTCGTCCCTCGGCGACGCGAGCCCCGTGCACGATGGGGACCGCACGATCGACGGGCAGCGCCCGCACGCCATCGCGTCGATGCGCGGCATGGACTTCGCGTACGACGCGGCGGGCCGCGTCACGCAGCGGGGCGAGCTCACGACGACGTGGGACGGCTTCGGCCGCGCGGCGGCGTACGGCGACGCGGACGGGGACTTCGTGACCGTCGGGTATGCGCTCGAGGACCGGGTGGTCGAGGTGCGCGCCGATGGTGGCCTGACCTTCCTGCTCGGCAACGACTTCGAGATCACGGACGGCGTCGCGTCGTACCTGCCCATGGTGGGTGACGCGACGGCGGCGCGGCACGAGTTCGTCGACCTCGCGACGACGATCTACCCGGACGTCGCGCCCGTGGATGCCGCGGACGATACCATCTCGAGCGCCGACGCGTGGGTCGCCTACGCGGCCGGGCGTGGATACCTCGAGGTGGACGTCGACAGTGGCTTCGCCGACCGCGTGCTCGTCGCGGCTGCGGCCCAGTCGCTCGTCGAGTTCGGGGACCGGCTGACCTGGCTACACCGCGACGTGCTGTCGAATCTGGCTGCGGTGACCGACGAAGACGGGCGCGTCGTCGAAGCGCCGCTCTTCTACCCGTTCGGCATGCCGCGCGGGACGGTGTCGAACCGTCCCGACGACCGCGACTTCGGCGACATGCGCCGGGACGCGCAGGCTCAGGCGATTCACTTCCCCCAGCGTGACTACGATCCGCTGGCCGGTCGTTGGATGCAGCCCGACCTCGCGTTCGCCGTCGTCACACCGAACGAGCTCACGCTGCCGTGGGAGTCGTTCGGCGCCTACAGCTACCTGATGAACGGCCCGACCCTCGGTACGGACCCGACCGGCGCGACGTTCGAGCCCGCCCAGTACGACGACGTGCTGCAGGTCGAGTCCCTGTACATGGACACGTTCTCGGACAACACGCTGACGGCACTGACTGCGCTTGATCAGGCGTACACCGTGCTCCAGCGCCTCGGTGTGGACACCGGCAGCCAGGACACGTTCAGTCGCGAGCGGCTGACCGCGTTCATTACGACCAACGCCGACGAGATCTCGAAGATCCGCCAGGCGCGTGTGTACCAGCCGGTGACCCAGAACGCGGCGCTCCGGGGCGGGGGGTTGCAGAGTGATGCTCACTTCGGGCAGGTGCTCGCGGACTCTCAGATCGGAGTCGAGTCGGTGATGAGCGACATCGTCGACCTCATGGCGAACCCCGCCGCCGCCGCCAGCGGCGACACCCCCGGGGGAGGCGGAGCCCTGAATCACTTCGTCGACGGCACCTCGCCGGCGCCCCCGCCGAGCGCTGCGCAGATGAACGACTCGACGACCATGTCGTCGGAGCAGATCGCCCAGGCGGTGTCGGAGTTCAACGGCCTCTCGCCCGAGCTGGCCAACCGACAGGGATCGGACGCCGACTTCATGCTGACGCAGGACTGGTCGCGGTTCCGTGACGACTCCGTCGCTTCGGACGCGCCCCCGCCGGCGTCACAGGCGACGGCACCCGCGCAGCGTGCCCGCGCCAATTCTGGCGCCAGGAACCGCGCGAACAGTGGCGGGTACCGCGCCTTCGGAATCGCCGAGGCCGCGAGCATGATCAACCGGATGCGCGGCAGCCGCCGCTAGTCAGCGGGCAGGCCATCGAACGGCTACGGCGCGTCGCTTCGGCGGCGCGCCGTTTGTCGTTCCAGGGGTAGGCCGGATTCGAGTGGTGACGATCGGGAGACCTCCTGCCCGACACGAAGGGCCCGATACTGCTCTCATCGCGTGCCCCGTACGGCACCGTCCCGCATCCATGGATCGACGATGACGCAGCTTCTTCGGACGCTCACGCTCGCCGTGATGACCTCTGTCGCCGCTGGTGCCACCGCGCACGCCCAGACCGGCGTGTCCGACAACCGGATGTCTCTGCCCGACGGCGTTGGTAGCCTCGAGGGCATCGGCGACGATGCCTCGGTGACCGGCAACATGGGTGCGATGAGCTATCGCGTCGACATGCCCGTGCCCGGCGGCTTCGAGGGCGTGACCCCGACGCTCGGGCTCGCGTACTCGTCGACCAGCGGGCCCGCCGAAGCCGGCGTGGGCTGGTCGTTCGACACGCCGAGCATCGAGCGCCTCACCCTGCGCGGGGTGCCCGAGTACGACGTCGACGACGAGTTCACCGGCGAGAGTCGCCAGCTCGTCTACGTCGGCGGCACGAACCCGCGTGAGTACCGGTCCCGCTTCGAGGGCGCCTTCATCCGATACCGCTGGTACGACGCCGGCGACGGCGCGGGCGGGTACTGGACGGCGGAGTACCCGGACGGGCGCATCGGATACTTCGGCGCGGATGCCGGATCCGACACCGTCTCGGCGGCGCGGGTCGGCGGCGACGACGGCGTGTTTCGGTACCAGCTCGTCGACGTGGTCGACGTGTACGGCCACCGGATGTCGTACGCCTGGACCGACGTCGGCTCGACGTCCCTGCTGACGCATGTCGCGTGGGTCTTCGACGGCGATACTCCCCGGTACACGGCAGACCTCTCCTGGGACGACCGCGACGACGTCGTGATCAACGCCACTGGCGGATTCGTCGAGGTGCTCGAGCACCGGCTCGCCGAGGTCGAGGTGTTTTCGAACGGTACGTCCATCGACCGGTGGGCGCTGACGTACGACGACATGGTGGCCAGCGGTGGCATCAGCCGCCTCAGCCGCGTCGAGCGGTTCGGGGTCGGCGACGTGCCGTTCCCCGTCGTGCCCGCGTGGTCGTACTCCGCCGCCCTCGGCGCAGACTGCGACGGCGCGTGCGCCCGCCCGGTCGTGTACGGCATGGGCACGCTCGGCGTGAACCTCGCGTCCGGGGACCCGCAGCTCATCGACATCAACGGCGACGCGCTGCCGGACATCGTCGACCCGACGCTCGTCGGCTCTCCGCACCGCATCTTCGAGAACGTGCTCTCATCGGACGGGACGCAGGCGTTCGCGTCGGCGCGTGACAGCGCGACCGGCACGCAGGACGGCTTCGATTTCTCGAACGGTCGGGTCCAGGTGCTCGACGTGAACGGCGACGGGTTCACCGACGTCGTCAACATGGCGACGGGCTCGGTGCTCACCAACGAGGGCCTCGGGGACCGGGTCGCCGACGCGACGGCCGGCGACGTCGGCACGCTGCCCGATTTCGACAATCCGGCGAATCTCGTCGCGATGCGCTTCATCGACATCGACAACGATCGCCGGATCGACCTCGTGCGCGCGTCCGGCTCGGGCGACTCGCACGTGACCCGCGTGTACCGCAACACCGACGCCGGCTTCGTCGAGCTCGACGACGCCGAGTCCATCGGGTTCGGCTTCGACGCGGGCACGATGGAGGTCAACGACATCAACGGCGACGGGCTCGTCGACGTCGCGCGGGTTACCGCGTCGGGCGTCGCGTACCGCCTCAACATCGGGCACGGGCGCTGGTGGCCGGCGGACGACTGGGCGATGGCCGAGTTCACGGACGCCGGCATCGAGGCGTCCGAGCTCGAGACCGCCGAGCTCGACGACCTCAACGGCGACGGGCTCGCCGACCTGAGCCTCGTGCGGGGCACGACGGTCGAGGTGTGGATCAACCGCGCCGGCGCGTCCCTCGTGCCGATCGACCCGATCACCGAGAGCGACGTCGACGCGGTAGATGGCGCCGAGATCCCCGCCCGCACGGGCAACACGACGGTGCTCGTCGCCGACATGAACGCCAACGGCTCGAGCGACATCGTGTGGGTGACCGAATCCGGTGAGGTCACGGTGATGGACCTCTTCCCCGTGCGGCCGAACCTGCTGACCCGGGTCGACAACGGGCTCGGCGGCGTCATCGACGTCACGTACGGCACGAGCGCCGCCGAGCGCGCGCGGGACGCCGACGCCGGGGCCGCCTGGGCGCACCCGATGCCGATGCCGCACCTCGTGGTCACCGGCATGGTCCGCAGCGACGACCTCGGCAGCGTGCCGGTCGAGATGCGCTACTCGTATCATGATGGGTTCTACGACGGCGTCGAGAAGGCCTTTCGCGGCTACGCGCGCGTCGTCGAGACGCGCCTCGGCGACGAGACTCAGGCGGGGTCCGTGACCACGTCGACGTGGTCGACCGGCGTCGAAGACCCGTACGAGGCGGGCGCGGCGCTCGGGGCGGCGATCACGTCCGACACCGGCGACGCAATGACGACCTCTACGACGACGTACGCGGATTGCCCGCTCGAGGTCGACGACAGCGGCCTGCTCTTCGACATCCGATACTGGTGTGTCGTGCAGCAGGACGTCGTCGAGCAGGACGGGGTCGACGCTTCAGACTGGCGCACGATCCGCACCACGATGGCGTACGACGGCTGGGGCCAGGTCACGACCGAGACGATGCACGGCGTCGTCGCGATCGGCGGCGCGGACGGTGGATCGGAGTGCGAGGGCGACGAGTTCGAGACGCGGACGACGTATGTCGAGCCGCTCACCGGCACCGACGGGCGCTGGATCCTGGGACGCGCGGCGCGCATCGCCGGGTACGGCGGCCCCGACCTCGACGAGCTCGCGTTCGAGACCGCGTACCGGTACGACGGCGACGCGTTCGAAGGGCTGCCCGAGGGTGAGCTCACCCTCGGCGGGCTCACCCGCGAGCTTCGCTGGCTCGACGACCGCTGGCTCGATGCCGTCCGCAATCGGCTCGACGAGCATGGTCACGTGACGGAATCCCTCGACGCCCTGGGCGAGCCCGGCGGCGACGGGCACCGGGTGCGTACCGAATGGGACGCGCTGGGGCTGCGGCCCGTCGCGACGGAGTTCGAGGTCGACGCGACGACGACCCTTCGTCGGGACTACACATACGAGTCCATCCGCGGGCAGGTCGAGCCGATCTCGAACTGGTACCGACCGGGCACGGCGGACGCGCAGGTGTTCTCGACGGCCACGAATGACGGGTTCGGGCGTCTCATCGAAGCGGAGCTCGACGGGTCGAACGCCTTCGCCGAGACGCTGACGTTCTCGTACGACGCGATCGACAACCTGCTCGCGCGCACGTCGAGCCTCGGCGAAGCGAGCCCGGCGCATGACGCGAACCGCGTGCTGCACGCGGAGCGCCCGCACGGTCTGGCGAGCTACGCCGGCGGTGCGGTGGAGTACGACGGGGCCGGTCGGGTCACTCGCCGCGGGGACCTCGTGACGAGCTGGTCCGGGTTTGGCCGGCTCGCCGAGGTCGAGACGTCGACCGGCCTGCGGATCACCTTCGAAGACAGCGGCGAAGAGCGGGTGCTCGAGCACGACTCCGATGGCGGTCGCGCGATCCTCTTCGGTGCGGACTTCGCGCTCGAGGACGGTATCGCGTCCATCCTGCCGCAGATCGGCGACGTCTCGACCGCACGCATCGAATACGTCGACGTGGCGACGCTCGCCTGGGCGGATCTCGCCCCGGTAGCCATCGACGGCGACGCTTTCACCGCGGCGCCCGACGGTGCCATCTCGGCGGCGGACGCGTGGGTCGCGTACGCCAGTGACCGCGATCTGCTCGCCGGGATCGAGACGACCGAGAACCCCGAGGCACTGCTGACGGCGTCGGCGGCGCAGGGCCTGCACGGGTTCGGCGACCGCACGACGTGGCTGCACCGGGGCCGCGGCGCGCACCTCGTCGCGGTCACCGATGAAGACGGCGCGCTCGTCGAGCGGCCCATCGAGTACCCCTTCGGCCTGCGCCGCGACGCGACGAACGGCGCCCCGGAGCGTACGCGCATGTCGGACCAGAGCGACCACGTCGAGGCCGAGCTCGTGTCGTTCCCGCTGCGCAACTACGACCCGATGATGGGCCGGTGGCTGCGCCCGGACGAGTTCTTCGCCCCGCTGACCCCGATGCACCTCGCGCGCCCCTGGGAGGCCACGGGTTCGTACAGCTACGTGCAGAACGACCCGATCAACAGCTACGACCCCACGGGCGCCGTCGGCACGCCCGGCGGCACCGAAACGAGCATGGACGGCGAGTCGATGTACGATCCGCCGGATGGGCCCGCCACGCCGGAGACGCCGGGTGGTGGTGCGGAAGGGCCGTCCGCGGCCGAGCTGCGCGCCCGACTCGTCGGGCTTGCCGACGCTGGTGGAGTCGCGATGGCGGCGGCCGGCGGCCGCGGGCCGGGAGCCGACGGCAACCTCGACCTCGCGGACGATGATGTGCAGATCGACGAGATCGAGCCGGGCGGGGAGGGGCATGTCGACGAAGCCGATATCGACTTCGAACCCGACAACGGCGGCGGCGGCGGCGACGCGTTCGAGAACATGATGAACGACCTCGCGCAGTTGTCCGCGACCCCGGGCGGCGGTCCGCCCGCGCCGGCGGCCCAGGCCCGCCCGCGTCCGCCGCGCCCGGTGCAGCCACCGATGGGTGGCGGCGGTCAGGTTGCGCCCGCAGCGGGACCCGTCCTGGGGCTCGCGGCCCTGTCCGCACGGTACGTCGCGCGGGGCAGCATCCAGGACGCCGTGATCCAGCAGTCGCAGAGCCGGATCATCTCGATGGAACACCAGGTGAACATCCGCGCGAACGGCCGGTCGATCAGCGATCGGTTGAGCGCGCGCGCCGGGTACGCCGTACGAAGGTTCGCGTTCGGCGTGGGGGTCTTGAAGACGCGTCCCGTCCGCTGAACGAGCCCGGATCGTATCGCCCCGACCCGGGGGTGTCCGTTGCGGCACCCCCGGGTTCGGTCCTTTTGTGCATCTGCGAACCGGTGAGGCGCGCGGATACCGTGCACAGACTGAACCCCTGTGCCCGGATCGAGGCGATGAAGCTGTGGAAGGGACTCGGACTGGCCGCTTCGGTGGCCCTCGGATGCTGGATCGCGCCGCACGCCGTGCACGCGCAGACCGGTGTATCGGACAACCGCGTGTCGCTGCCCGACGGGCCCGGGTCCCAGGAGGGGCTCGGCGATGACGCCGACGTCGGCGGCAACACCGGGGCGATGACCTACGGGACGCGCATGTCGGTGCCCGCCGGGTTTGCCGGCGTGACCCCGACGATGGGCCTCTCGTACTCGTCCGCCGGTGGACCCGGCATCGCCGGTACCGGCTGGTCGATGCCGATGCCGTCCATCGAGCGGATGACGATGCGCGGCGTGCCGACGTACGACGTCGACGACGTGTTCACGTCCGACGGCGGCGAGCTCGTCTACGTCGGTGGTACCAACCCGCGGGAGTACCGCGCCCGCTTCGAAGGCAGCTTCGTTCGCTATCGCTGGTACGACCCCGGCGACGGGACCGGCGGGCACTGGACGGCGGAGTATCCGGACGGCCGTGTCGGCACGTTCGGCGCCACCGCGGACGGGCGCGACGTCGACGCGGCGCGGGTCGGCGGCGAGCCCGGCGTCTTTCGGTATCACCTCGTCGACGTCACCGACGTCTGGGGCCACCAGATGCGCTACGCGTGGACGGATGCAGGCCAGACGGCGCTGCTGGAGTCCATCGAATGGCTGCACGTCGACGACGAGCCCCAGTACCGCCTGAGCTTCTCGTACGAACCGCGCGAGGACGTCGTCATCGACGCGACCGGCGGCTTCGTCGAACGCCTCGAGCACCGGCTCACCGACGTCGAGGTCACGTCGTTCGGTGACCTCGTCGACCGGTGGACGCTCACGTACGACCGGTACGACGACGCGGGCGGTCGTAGCCGCCTCACGCGGGTCGACCGGTTCGGGTCCGACGGCACCCGGTTCCCCGTCGCGACGACCTACGCGTACTCGGCGTCCCTCGGCACGCTCTGCGACGATGGCGACTGCCAGCGCCCGTACGTGCGCGGCCTCGGCAACCTCGGCGTGAACCTCGCGTCCGGCGACCCGCAGCTCATCGACATCAACGGCGACGCGCTGCCGGACATCGTCGACTCGACCCTGTCCGGCGCTCCGCACCGTGTGTTCATCAATCGCCTGGACGCCGATGGGACGCAGCAGTTCGCGGCGCCCTACGACAGCCGCATCGGACGCCAGGACGGCTTCGACTTCTCGAACGGTCGCGTCCAGGTGCTCGACGTGAACGGCGACGGGTTCTCGGACGCGGTCAACATGGCCACCGGGCGCTTTCTGCTGAACCGCGGCACCGGCGACTGGGCCGGCCAGAGCGCGGCGTGGTCCGGGTCGGGATCGCTGCCCGACTTCGACAATCCGGCGCTGATGCGGACGATGCGCTTCGTCGACATCGACAACGACCGGCGGATCGATGTGCTGCGTGCTTCGGGCAGCGGCGCGTCCCACCTCACGCAGGTCTATCGCAACAACGGCGCCGGATACGAGCTCGCCGAGGGCGCGCGCCCGGTCGGGCTGGGCTTCGACGCGGGCACGATGGAGGTCAACGACATCAACGGCGACGGGCTCGTCGACGTGGCCCAGGTGACCACGTCGGCCGTCCGGTACCGGCTCAGCCTCGGCCACGGGCGCTGGTGGCCCGCCGACGGATGGGCCGAGGCGCCGTTCACCGACGAAGGCCTCACGGCCGCCGAGATCGCACCGGCGGAGCTCGAGGACGTCGATGGCGACGGGCTCGCCGACCTCGTGCTCGTGCGCGGAGCGACCGTCGAGCTGTGGATGAACCGCGCCGGCGAGCGCATGGAGCGCTTCGGCGCCATCACCAACGACGACGTCGACATCATCCTCGGCGCCGCGATCCCGACGCGTACGGCGACGACAACGGTGCTGCTCGCCGACGTGAACGCGAACGGATCGAGCGACGTGGTGTGGGTGACCGAGTCTGGTGCAGTCACCGCGCTCGAGATGTTCCCCGTGCGCCCGAACCTGCTGACCCGCATCGACAACGGGCAGGGCGTCGTGATGCACGTCGAATACGGCACCAGCGTCGAGCAGCAGGTCCGCGATCGAGACGCCGGCACCCCGTGGCCCAATGCGATGCCCTTCGCCAACCAGCTCGCCACGGCGATGTGGACGGACGACGGCCCGCACGGGCCGGGCTGGCGGACGGACTTCACGTATCATGACGGGTTCTACGACGGCGTCGAGAAGCAGTTCCGCGGGTACGCGCGGGTCGTGCGCACCCACGAGGGCGACGACTGGCAGATCGGCGCGATCGAGACCGAGATCTACGACGTCGGCGAAGAGGATCCCTACCGCGCCGGCACGATGATCGAGTCGTCGATCACCGCCGCGGACGGCACCCCGATCCAGGTGAACCGCACCGAGTACGCCGACTGCCCGGTGGACGTCGAGGCGGCCACCGGGCCGTACCCCGTCCGACACTGGTGTGCCGTCGCGATGGACACGATCGAGCAGGAGGGTGCCGATCCGGCCCAGTGGCGCACCGTGCGATCCGAGTTCGTCTGGGACGCGTACGGTCAGCAGGTCATGACGGCCAACCTCGGCGTGGTCGCGATTGGCGACTCCGACGACTGTGGGGTGTGCGAGGGGCCGTCCGGATCCAGCGGCGCCCCCTGCGGCGCGGGCTGCTTCGGCGACGAGTCGTACACCGACATGACGTTCATCGAGCCCGGTGACGCCACCGGCGGGGCCTGGATCCTGGGTCGCCCGTCGCGCGTGGTGTCATGGGGCGACGCGGACCGCACCGATCTCGCCGACGAGACGGAGTTCTTCTACGACGGCGAGGCGTTCGAGGGGCTGCCGGCCGGGCAGCTGACCCGTGGCGCCGTCACGCGGCAGCGGGGGCGTGTCGACGCGTCTCGCTGGATCGAGCAGCGCCGCGTGCGCTTCGACGCCCACGGCAACGCGATCGAGTCCTGGACCGGCGAGGCCGGCGAGGGCGTCGAGGGGCAGCGCACCCTGTCGCGGTACGACGCCAGCGGGCTGCGGCTCGTCGAGGTCGACCAGATCGTCGACAATACGACGACGCTTCGACAAACCTCGGAGTATGAGCCCATTCGGGGGCAGGTGCAGGCGACGACGGACTGGGCGCGCGTCGGCACGCCGGACCCGTTGCTCGAGACGCGGTATGCCTACGACGCGTTCGGCCGCGTCGACCGGGCGATGTTCCCCGGCGATTCGCCGAGCGAGCCAGCGGTCGAGCACCGGTACTTCGTCGACCGCACCGGCACGCGGATCGAGTCGCGGATGTACCGCGATGTGGGGCCGCCGCAGCTCGAGGTCCGCTGCCTCGACGGCTACGGCCGCGCGATCGCCTCGCGCACGTCGCTCGGCGACGGCACGTGGCGCGTCCGCGGCCGCGCGGCGTATGGCCGGCAGGGCCAGGCGGTGATTCAGGGGTTCGAGACGACGTCCGACGTCGATGGATGCGCCGCCGAGCCGCTCGGCGAGATCGCGCGGATCGAGACGACGTACGACGCGATCGGACGCGCGGTCCGCATGCACACGTTCGGGGCCGATGGCGTCGAGCGGGTCAGCGAGGCCGTGTACGCCCCGGGGCAGGTCGAGGCATGGTCGCCGACCGATCTCGACCCGGACCACGTCGAGTTCGAGACCCCCGAGGTCCGCACCTTCGACGGCCTCGGGCGCCTCAACGCCGTCGGTCGCCGCGCGGATCGCGGGGACGTCATGGACTGGTGGCGCATGGGCTATGACGCCAGCTCGAACCTGACGGCGATCGAGAACCCGCTGGGGGGCACGCGCCGGCAGCAGTTCGACCTGCTCTCGCGCATCGTCGAGGTGCGCGACGCGAGCCGCGGGACCCTGAACTGGACGTACGACGACAACGGCGCGATGGCGTCGGAGTCGAACCCCACGGGCACGATCCGCTACGTCCGTGACGGCGCAGGGCGCCTCGTCGAGCAGTGGACCGAAGGCGCCGAGGACCTGCACCACCAGCGCTTCATGTGGGACGCCGACCCGGCGTGCCCGGATGCCCGGTGTACCTTCGGCGCGAACCGGGTCGTCGCGGTCGAGTATGCGACGCCCCTCGGCACGTTCACCGACTGGTCGGGCTACGACCGGCGGGGGCGCGTGATCTGGGTGCAGCGGGACACGCCGGACGGGTCCCTCGAGCGCACGTGGACCTTCGACCGGACGGGGGCGCTGCTCGCGATGACGCTGCCGGGCCAGCGAACCATCGAGATCGAGTACGACGCGGCGTCGCGCATCACGGCGCTGCCCGGGTATGTCGATGGGATCGCGCTCACCGAGCGCGGCGCGGTGGACCGCCTCACGTACACGAATGGTCAGAGCCTGCAGATGCAGCGCGACGGGCACGAGCGCGTCACCCGCGTGCAGCTGCTCGACGGGGCGACGCCGCGGGTCGAGCGCACGTTCTCGTACGACGACCGGGACCGCCTCATCGCGATGGGGACGGGCGCACCGGGCATGGACGCGTTCTACGGCGCGGCGGAGTACGGCCACGACGGCATGGGGCGCTTGATCGAAGCGAGGCTCGGGCTGGGGACCGACGCCGAAGAGACGGTGACGTACGACTACGACGCGATCGACAACCTCGTCCGTCGCGAGTCGTCCCTCGGCGAGGCGAGTCCGGTGCACGATGGTCGCCGGACGATCGACGGGGCGCGGCCGCGAGCCGTCGCCGAGTGGCAGGGCCACGCGATCACGTACGACGACTCGGGCCGCACGACGTCGATCGGCGACGAGCGGTTCGCCTGGGACGCCAGCGGCCGGATGGTGTCGGCGACGGCCCCCGATGGCGGTGTCTCGCGCTATGGGTACGTCGAGCAGCAGCGGATCCTCGAGCTCGACGCCGACGGTGCGTGGGTGCTGCAGTTCGGCCCCGACTTCGAACTGCGCGACGGCGTGGCGACGTACTTCCCCCGGTTGGGTGACGTGTCGATCGCACGGCACACGTGGGTCGACGCGCCGGCGGTGCTGGCGGTCGACGCGACGAACGACGGCGCGATCCGTGCCGGCGACGCGTGGCTGCTGCAGGCGGCCGAGCGTGGCTTCGACGGCGTGAATGTCGAGCCGACGACCGACGGCGCGATGGACCGCACGCTGAACGCAGCGGCGGCCATGGGGCTCGACAGCTTCGGCGATCGGGTGACCTGGCAGGTCCGCGACCACCTCGACACGCTGATCGCCGTGACCGACGAGTCCGGGGACGTGATCGAGCACATGGACCACTACCCGTTCGGGATGGTGCGCAGCGCGACGTCGACCGAAGAGCCGCGGCGGTTCTCGGACGAGCCGACGATGCGGTCCACCGGCATGGTGCGAATCGGGCTGCGGGATTACGACCCGCGGCTCGGGCGCTGGCTGCAGCCGGATTTCTTGTACCGCACGATCGAAGCGTCCGAGCTCGAGGACCCGTGGGAGGCCCTCGGCGACTACAGCTATGTGCAGAACGCGCCGCTGGACCTGCACGACCCGACGGGCGCGACGAGCGAAGAGCTGCGCGCGTCGATGCTCGTCGAGCTGTCCGAGACGTGGATCGCGGCGAAGCAGTCCGGGACACGCACGCTCTCGGGGTCGTCCGCAGACACCGTCGGCATGCTGCTCGCCCTGGTGAACGACGTCGGGCAGGTGCAGCCGATGACACCCGCACAGCGGTATCGAGACCTGAACCGGTTCATGCTCGGCGAGGCGCGAGCCATCGCGAACACCCTCGCCGAGTACGCGAACACGCAGACCGGGGCGGCGCAGGAGCGGACGCGGCAGCAGGCGACGGCGATGGCCGACATCGCGACGCAGGTCGAGACGCGCGTGAACATTCTGTCTGCGAACGCCCAGCTCGCCGAGACGACCGGGGGGCACTCGTTCGCGCCCGGTTCGGGGCCGGCGATGGTTACGCTGTCGAACTTCGACCGCATGGACATGCGTGCGATCACGGCGCTGAACAAGGCGTCGGCCGGGATGGGACCGTCTGCGCCAAGCGCGGATCATAACACGTCTGTCCCGGACGCTGGCCCGATCTCGGCGCCGTTCGCCGACACGGTCGCGACCGACAGCTCCGGGGCGACGACCCTGAGCAGTGTCGCGTCGTTCCTCGCGTCCGAGCACGCCGCTTCGCAGGCCGCAGCCTCGAGTGACTCGTCCTCGCAGTCGAGGCGACGACTCCGCCTGCGCGGTCGCAACAAGCGATAGGGCGTGCATCGTCCGGCGTCGCCGTTCGAGCGGCGCCGGGCGTCAGGTCCGGCCCGAGGGGCTCGGTGGACCGTCCCGAAATCCGGGGGTGCCCAAAACGTCACCTCCTACTCGCGACACAGATCCCCGACGATAGCACCATCCTCCGAACCGCATGGGGAGTCATGCGCCACGAACACGTTCATCGCCTCCTTCGCCTGGCTGCGCCCCTGCTCGCGCTGCTGCTCGTCCACTGCTCGTCCGAAGACACGACGCCAGCCGAGACGGACACGTCGTCGGACGCCGGGCTCGACGTCGGCGCCGACGCGGCGTGGGACGGCGGCACCGTCCCCGAGTGCACGCCCGGCACCGTGCTGTGCGAGTGCACCGCCGGCGCCTGCCCCGGCGGCGCCGGGCTCGCCTGCATCGACGATGTCTGCGTGTATCCCGACTGCGAGATCGGCACCGAGGACTGCGCGTGCACCGCGTCCGGCGGCTGCGGGCTCGACGAGTGGGGCCGACAGCTCGTGTGCAACGAGGGTGTCTGCATCGAGGACGTCTGCACCGCCGGCACGATCGGCTGTGAATGCGCCGTCGGCGACGAGTGCTTCGACGAGATGCTCTGCACCGAGGGGATCTGCCAGCCCCTCGAATGCGAAGAGACCGGCACCCTCGGCTGCGCCTGCAACAGCGACCGGTCCTGCGACACCGGGCTCGCCTGCGTGCTCGGTGCGTGTGTCGACCCGGGTGACTGCACGGTCGGCTCGGACGGCTGCCCCTGCAACCGCGACAGCTCGTGCGACGCTGGCGCCACCTGCGATCTGACGACCGACCTCTGCGAGGCGATCGACTGCACGATCGGCGAGGTGGGCTGCGCCTGCAACGCGGGCGACACATGCAACGCCGCGAACGCGATCTGCACCGGCGGTGTATGCGAGATCGAGAACTGCGAGGCCGGCCTCGAGGGCTGCGAGTGCGCCGCGGGCAACGTCTGCGGCGAGAACGACCTCGGCGAGTCGCTGACCTGCATCGCGGGCACGTGCGAGTCGCCGTCCTGCTCCCCCGGCGACACCGGCTGCGTGTGCGAGCGCGGCGTCCTCTGCGACGACGACACCGACGTCTGCACCGATGGCTACTGCATGGCCGCCGACTGCACCGCGGGCACCGAAGGCTGCTCGTGCATCAACGACGTGTTCTGCTCCGGCACCCTCGGCTGCCGCGACGGCATCATCTGCGCCGACCTCACCGGCTACTCCGGCGGACGCTGCTACGAGGACGACACCTGCGCCCGGGGCAACCTCTGCGTCGGCGGTCTCTGCGCCGCCTGCACCCTCGGCACGAACGGCTGCCAGTGTGACAGCGCGGACGACTGCGTGTCCGGCCTGACCTGCACCGCCGCCGGGTACTGCGTGCCCGACGAGGACCTCGTGTCCGCCGTGCCCGACGACCCGATCTGCTACTCGTACTGCAACGACGACATCGAGCTCGAGGACGGCTGGGTGTCGTGCTCGGCCGAGGGCCTCTTCGAGGGCTGCGTCGACGAGCTCGAGTGCGTCGAGGGCTCCTGCGTCGTGCCCGGCACGGACCCGCCGGTCTGCGCCACCGACGTCGACTGCCCGCTCTACCAGACGTGCATCGAGGGCCAGTGCTACTCGACCTGCCAGTCCGACTCGCAGTGCGCCACCGACGTCGGCGAGACCTGCTACATGCACGTCTGCCGCACCGAGTGTGAGGTCGACGCCGACGACGGCTCGTCGACGTGCCCGTCGGACATGTACTGCGAGCGCCTCAACGGCCTGCGTGGCCTCTGCCTGCCGATCGTGGGCGACGACGAGTCCGTCGAGCTCACCGAGGTCGAGGCGGAGTTCGAGGTCAGCGAGTCCTACCTCGACTTCGACAACATCAACGAGGGCTACTGGGTCGAGATCACCCACTCGGCGGCGACGACCGAGACCTTCCGCATCCGCAAGCTCGAGCACCAGGCGTTCTTCGACGACGGTACGGGCGAAGACCTGATGGACCCGGACGGCGACGGCGAGACCTGTGACCCCCTCGTCGACTGCCCGCTCTACTGGATGTCGCTCTACGAGGCCGGCGCGGCCGAGGTCGGCTACGAGTCCGAGATCGAGATCGAGGTCGAGCGCGGCGACACCGTCCGCTTCTTCGTCGGCAACGCCGGCGGCTCGACCGCCATCGAGTGGACCGGCTCGCTCGAGATCATCAACGACACCCTCGGCGTGCGGCAGATCACGATGACGTACCGCGAGCGCCCCGAGGGCACGTGGCACGGCTCGATGTACTACTACAGCCAGTTCGACACGCGGAATCTCGACGAGTGGGTCGCCAACCGCGACTCCGCGTCGGCCCAGTCGAACGTGCGCAACGCGTTCGTCCAGCGATGGGCCGCCTTCCGCCGCGCGGACGGCTCGCTGACCTGGGACGAGATGCGCGCGGTCATGACCGCCACCGAGACCGGCCAGTGGGAGCCCGCGTCCGAGCTCGACGAGTGCCCGGTCGAGGCCTGCTACTACTACAGCGACTCGGTGAGCGGCGTGTCCGAGTACTCGAGCTCGCTCACCCTCGCTCCGGTGCCGACGGGCCTCACCGAGCTGCCCATCACGCTGAACCTGCGGCAGCCCTTCCCGTCGACGAACCCCGAGCTGCTCGAGGGCCGCATCGAGAGCAACGAGACCCTGCACTATGCCGGCAACCCGGCGATCTCGCTGCAGATGCAGGACCTGCCCGACGACGGGTACCACTTCGAGGTGGGCGGCCTGCGCTTCACGTACCTCGAGTCGATGGAGTCGACGATCTACGTCGGCGGTCGGTACCGCACGACGTCGACCGACACCTCGTGCTCGCAGCGTGGCGACGGCAGCTACGACCTCTTCGCGGTGCCGTGGCTGCTGCCCGACTTCCAGGCCGACACGTTCTCGGACGGCACCGGGCTGCTCTACCGCTACGAATGCCGCGATCGCCTCGTGCCGTTCGACACGTCCGAAGACGAAGGCGCCGAGTCGACCAACCTCAGCATGGCCCTCGCCAACCCGCTGCCCGATGCTCGCACCCGGGTCCGTGAGCTGACCCTGCTCGACGGTGTCATCCTCAACGGCAGCATCATGGTCATCCTCTTCGAAGAGCAGATGAGCGCCTTCGACGAGGACTCCGACCCGATCAGCGCGTACGGCTACATCGTGCTACGCCGCTCGCTCGAGGCTGTCGACGACACCGACGTCTCGCCGAACGACGGCATCGCCGACGTCTACCAGGGCGAGGACATCGATCTCGAGGGTCGCGTCGAGCCGACCGGCGTGCTGACGCCGACGTGCAGCGACGACGTGCTCGACCGCATGGGCATCGACGAGCTCGACGAAGACAACGTCGTGTGGGCCATCGAGGTTCTCGTCAACGGCATCGCGACCGGTGAGGTCGACGAGATCGGGCCCGGCAGCGACGAGACGGTACACTACTTCTGCGAAGACACCGGCCTCATCGACGGCGGTCCGGATCACGTCACCGACGACGGCGTCCTGATGGACTCGGACGATCGCTGCCTGACTGCTGGCAACGGCATCTGCGAGGACGGCGGGCCGACCGCGGACACGTACGCGGACGAGTGCGACGACGAGGACTCCGACTGCCTCTTCGTCCGCAGCACCTGCGCCCTCGGCACCGACTACACGGACTGCGGGGACCGCTATGAGGACGACGCAGACGTGCGCGTGCGGTGCCCCGAAGGCAGCCGCGTCGAGTTCTTCACCCTGTCCGGCTACACCCAGGCCGATGTGGCGGCGCTTGACTGCCAGCTCGACGGGTCGTGTCAGGACCAGCTGAACGACTGGCTCTACAGCGCCGATCCGTTGGTGCAGTACAAGCCCATCTACACCTGTGACGGGGGCGGCGCGTACTGCGACATCAACCGGTACGACCTGCGCGACGGCAAGACGTTCATGCAGGCCGGACAGGACGACGTCGTGTTCCCCTCGTTCCGCGCGGCGATGGACTCGGCCTTCCGCTACCGCACCCGGTTCCGCAGCCGCACCGGCGCCAGCGTCGGTTTCGCCCCCGAGATGTGCGTCACCGGCTCGGACGCGATCCCGTACTGCTACGACCCGGCCGAGATCGAAGAGCTGCGCGACCGCGCCGACTGCCTCACGTACATCTGGTACGACGAGGACCTCTACTTCTCGCTCGCCGATCAGGCGGACTCGAACGACCAGGCGGACGACGCGCACGACGCGCTCATCGACTTCCTCGGCTTCAGCTTCTCGCAGGAGGAAGCCTGCGTCGACGGCACCGACGACTGCATCTGCGCCGCCCGCGACGTGGAGTGCGAGACCTACGACGGATTCGAGCGCATGTACGCCGAGCTGCTCGTCATGCTCGGTGACGAGGCGCTGACGACGAGCTTCTCGTCGCGCTTCGACCTCGCCGGCGAGCTGACCCTCGCCTTCGAGGGGGACCTCTTCGAAGAGGACGGCATCGCCATCTCGGGCATCGCCGGCACCGAGATGTACAAGCTCTACCAGGCGAACCAGTACTACCAGGAGGCTCTGGACCGGTTCTACATGCTCGGGCCGGTCATCCGTCAGGCGGTGCGCGACGCCGAAGACATGGCGTCCGACCCGACCGGCGACTACCGCGACTCGTTCCTCGAGCCGGAGCTCGTCACGACGTACTTCGACCGCCTCATGCGCGCCGCGTCGCAGAAGACGCGGGCGTGGAACGCAGTGGCCGAGCGCTACGTCGCCCTCGGTCGCGCCGACCTCGGCGAGATGATCGTCAAGCGCGCCTACGCTGGCGCCTACCTCGAGAACGTCATGGTCGCCCGCCTCATGCAGGACGTCCGCGACACCTTCTCGGCCGCCGAGCGTCCGAGCGTCGACTCCGTGATCTCGTCCGCCGAGGTTCGCTTCGGGCAGGGCATGGTCGACATGATGTCCGTGTACCGGTCCATCTCGGACGAGAGCGGCGTGTTCGGCGTCGACCCCGACTTCGTGCCGTTCCCGACCCACAGCGGCGCGCCGCTCGAGGACAACGCGTTCGAGAAGCTGCTCAACATCGCCAACCGCCGCATCGAGATCGCGGCGTCCCGCGAAGAGAACGCCCTGAGCAGCAGCCGCGCGTTCGACACCGACGCCGCGGAGTTCCAGTCCGAGCTCGTGCGCATCCGCACCACCTACGAGTCCCAGCTCGGTGAGGTCTGCGGCACCTTCGAGGGCGACGACGGGCGCATCTATCCGGCGACCCGACGGTACGCGTCCGAGTCGACCGAGACGGCGGTCATCGGTGACCCGTGTGGCCTCGTCGGCAACGGCTCGATCTTCGAGGCGATGCTGCAGATCGACCGGGTGCGCATTCAGATCGAAGAGGCCCAGCTGCGGTACTCGAACGTCTTCGAGCGGATGGACATCGAGCGCGACCGGGTCGACGCCCAGTGCGAGCTCATCGACGGCCTCGCCGCGTTCGTCCTCTGCGCCGAGATCGGCGAGGACTGCTCGGATGTCCCCGACGACGCGCCGAACACCGGCGAGATCCTGAGTCTCGAGGACACCATCCGCGTGTCCCGCACGATCCAGCAGACCTCGCAGCAGGTGACGCAGGGCGCCTCGGCCGTGGCCGAAGTGGCCGCGAACCCCGGCGTCGGCACCGGCCTGTCCGTGGGCCTCGGCGTGCTCCAGGCCGCCAACGTCGCGACCTTCGTCACGACCCAGGTCATCATCGACAACGCCGAGCAGGACATCACCCGCATCCGGTCGAAGGTGGGCGCGTACCAGACGCGTACCCAGTGCACCCAGCTGCAGATCGACTCGACCGCGCGCATGCGCGAGATGATGCTCGAGCTGCGCCAGATCGACCTCGAGGTGGCCCGCGCCATGCTCGAGATGCAGTCGGCGTACGGCAACCTCGAGCGCGTGATGAACGAGGCCGAGCGTCTGCAGCTGGAGCAGGAGGAGGTCGAGTCGATGCGCATCGACGTCGAGGCCGCGCGCAACGATCCGAACGTGCGCATCTATCGCAACGACGCGATCCTCAACGCCGACTTCGCCTTCGAGGACGCCCTCAAGTGGACGTACATCGCGACCCGCATGTACGAGTACTACACCGGCACGACGTACGCCTCGCGGGACCAGCTCTACCTGATCCGCATGGTGACGGCGGGCGAGTACAACCTGCAGAACTACATCATCGACCTCGAGAACGCGTTCATCGACTTCGAGATGGGCACCGGGGACTCGCCCGGGTACGGCCGCGCCGACCTGCGCGTGTCGCGCCTGTCGCTGATGAACGACCTGCTGCAGATCCCGTACGTCGACTCCGACGGTGTGGCCTACAGCAGCTCGCAGCGTGCGGGGCTCCTGCGTGAGGCGCTGCAGGATCCGGCGCTGCTCGACGAGAACGGGTACCTCTCGATCCCGTTCTCGACGAACACCGACGACCTGTCGCCGCTCACCTGGAACCATAAGATCGAGTACATCCAGGTCGACTACGTCGGGTCGAACTACGGCGACGAGTCGGCGCGGTTCTACCTGCGTACCGACGGCACCGGCGTGATGCAGCTGGTGGACGACGACGTCGCCTACTACCGCCTCGACCCGCGCACGGCCGTCATCGACGTCATGTTCGGTGGCTCGCCGTACTTCGCAGCCGACGTCTACCCGTCGTACGCGCTGCGTGACCGTCCGTACGCGAACACGAGCTGGCGTCTGGTCATCAACCAGCGCGACGAGCGCGTGAACCAGGACATCGACCTGAGCGGTGTCGACGACGTGCGCATTGACATCTACTACCTCGACTTCACGGACTACTGACCGAGAACGAGGGGAAGTTCACCCTGTGGCCCAGGTTCCGCTGGCCACAGATGCACCCCCCGACAGGCGCTGCCTGCCCCAAAACCCGGGCGGCGTGTGTGGGCGAGGTGTGTGCAGGGGAGACGCGTACAGTGGTTCGGAGCTGTACGCGTCGCCCCTGCCGTCCTTTTTGGGGGGTTGGGGCAAAGGGGGAGGGGAGTTGGGGCAGGGGTTGGGGCATGGGCATGGGCAGGTGAGGTGGTTCGTGGCCGGGGCATGGGCATGGGCAGGTGGTGTGGGTTGGGGGTGGAGCAGGATCCCGTCTTGTGGGCGTCGATTCGGACATCTGCTGTGGGATCGGCCGACCTCGTATCGTCGATGGCACGGTGGCGGGTGCGTCGCCGGTGACATCGAAGATCCGGGTTGACCCATGCGTACGAAGACTCGTCGATTGCCGTTCACTGCGCTCGCGCTCGCGCTCGCCCTGCCGAGCTTGGCGGCGGCGCAGACCGGCGTGTCGGACAACCGCGTGAGTCTGCCCGACGGCCCAGGTTCGCTCGAAGGCGTCGGCGACGACGCGCGCATCACCGGCAACATGGGCGGGATGTCGTATTCGGTGCCGATGAACGTCCCGGCGGGGTTCGCCGGGATGACGCCGGATCCGTCGCTCTCGTATTCGTCGATCGGTGGGGGTGGCCCGATCGGCATCGGCTGGTCGATGTCGATGCCGTCCGTCGAGCGTCGCACCCTCACCGGTGTGCCGTATTACGACCTTGACGACCCGTTCGATGCCGGTGGACAGCTCGTGTACATCGGCGGGACGTCCCCGCGGACGTATCGCTCGCGCTTCGAGTCGGGGTTCGCGCTCTACGAATGGCACAGCGCCGGCGATGGCGCCGACGGCTACTGGGTCGTCCGCTATCCGGACGGGCGGGTCGGCTACTTTGGCGCTGACGCCGACGGCCGCATCGTCGACGCGGCCCGCATCGGCGGCGACGAGGGCACGTTCCGGTACCTGCTGCACGAGGTGGTGGACCCGTGGGATCACCGGCTCGTGTACACGTACGAGACGGTCGGCGGCACGCAGCTGCCGACCTCTGCGGCGTACGTCTTCGTCGACGGCGACCCGAAGTACGAAGTGACCTGGACGTGGGCCGAGCGCCCGGATCCGATCGTCGACGCGACGGGTGGGTTCGAGGACGTGCTCGAGCATCGACTCGCCTCGGTGTCGGCCACCCGGTACGGCGTCGAGGTCGCGTCGTGGGACCTGAGCTGGGAGTCGGTCGCCGCGTCCGGCGGCGCGTCCCGCCTCGCCGGGGTCCAGCGCCGCGGGCTCGGCGGCGAGCTCTACGAGATCGAGCACAGCTTCGGGTACGCGTCGGCACTCGGTGCCCTGTGCGACGGGACGGCCTGCGACGCCCCCTTTGTGCGCGACCTCGGCTCGCTCGGCGTGGACATGCAGTCCGGCGACCTGCAGCTCGTCGATCTGAACGGGGACGCGCTGCCCGACATCGTCGACTCGTCGCTCGTCGGCGAGCCCCACCGCATCTTCTTCAACGAGCTCGGCGCCGACGGCGCGCAGTCCTTCGCGGACCCGGTCGCCAGCGCGCTCGGCACACAGGACGGATTCGATTTCTCGAACCCCCGCGTGCAGGTCGTCGACATCGACGGCAACGGGCTCTCGGATGCGATCAACACGCTGACCGGGCGCTTTCTGCTCAACGTCGGCGGGCTCGACTGGGACTCGAACACGAACTGGATCGGGCCGGTCGAGTTCCCGGACTTCGAGGCGGACTTCTCGGACGGCGAGCTGCAGACGATCCGCTTCGTCGACATCGACAACGACCGGCGCATCGATGTGATCCGGTCGTCCGGGTCCGGCGACGCCAACCTCACCCGGGTGTACCGGAACACCGGCGACGGCTTCGCGGTGCTCGACGGTGTCGAGCCCATCGAGGCGGGCTTCGATTCCGACACCCTCGAGCTGAACGACATGAACGGCGACGGGCTGCTCGACCCGGTGCAGCTGCGTGCGTCGGGCGTCCGGTACCGCCTCAGCCTCGGTCGAGGGCGCTGGGCGCCGGCGGACGGCTGGTATGAGGCGTCGTTCGACGACGCCGGCCTGGCCGAGGGGCAGCTCGCCACCGCGGATCTCGAGGACCTCAACGGCGACGGCCTCGCCGACGTCGTCCTCGTCAGCGGCTCGACCGTGCGCATCTGGGTGAACACCGGCGGCGAACGCCTCGTGCCCATGGACACCATCGCGGACGGGGACGTCGCTGGAGGCTCGATCCCGGACCGCACGAGCAGCACGACCGTGCTCTACGCCGACATGAACGGCAACGGCTCGTCGGACGTGGTGTGGGTGACGGCTTCGGGCGACGTCACGATGCTCGACCTCTTCCCCTCGCGGCCCAACCTGCTGACCGGCATCCGCAACTCGATCGGGATGGAGCTCGACATCGAGTACGCGTCGAGCGTGGCCCTCGCCGCAGCGGACGCCGAGGCGGGTACGCCCTGGACGCATGGCCTGCCGTTCGCGCAGACCGTGGTGCGGCAGGTGACCCGCAACGACGCCCTGAACGCTGCGCCCATCGTCGAGGCGTTCGACTACGCGTCGGGGTTCTATGACGGCGACGAGCGGCAGTTTCGCGGGTACGAGGTGGTCACCCGCACGGTGTTCGGCGACGACGCGCAGGAGGGCTCGACCGAGACCACGACCTACGACGTGGGCGACGGCGACGACGGCCCCTGGTCGGCCGGTCTCATGCAGCACCTCGAGCTCGTCGGCGACACGTCCGGGCCGCTCTTCGAGGTCGACTACGAGTACACGAGCTGCCCGATCGAGGGCGTGACCGGCGACGAGGGGACCGGCGTCCGCTTCATGTGCCGGACCGCCGAAGAGACCGTGATCATGGAGGGCGCCGACGCTGGCGACCACGTGCGGACCCGCACCGAGTCCACCTGGGACGGATACGGCCAGGTCACGCGCATCGCCCAGCTCGGCGTCGTGTCGCTGGGCGGCGGCGGCTGTGCGCCCTGCACCCGCGCCGAGGGAGAGTTTGGCGACGCCTGCGACGCGGAGTGCCTCGGTGACGAACAGTTCGTCGATCGTACGTACATCGAACCGGGTGAGGCGACCGGGGGCCGCTGGATCCTCGGTCGCGTCGCCCGCGAGCGCGTGCACGGGTTCGAGGGCGCGGACGATGTCGCCGAGACCGTGACGTTCTACGACGGCGACGCCTTCGTCGGCCTCGCCGAGGGGCAGCTCGACCGTGGGGCGGTGACCCGGGTCGCGCGGCTCCGGTCCGAGGGCGAGTGGATCGACGTGCAGCGCTTCGAGCTCGACGCGCACGGCAACGTCGTCGCCGACCTGCGGGCGAGCGCGGACCCCGGCGAGTGGGGCGGTCGGTCGCTGCTGACGTTTTCGAGTGACGGCCTGCGTCCAGAGCGCCTCGAGATGCGCCTCGAGCGAGGCGGCACGCGCTATGCCCTTCGCAAGGACTACACGTACGACGAGAGCTTCGACCGGGTCGCGAGCGCGAGCGAGTGGGCGGTCGTCGACGAGGCGGGTGCCCTGCGCGCCACGCCCGGCGTCGAGTCCTGGGAGTACGACGCCTTCGGCCGGATGATCGCGCACCGCCGCGAGGGTGACGTCGCGCCGACCACGCAGATGGAGTGGACGTACGCCGACGACCACGTCCGCGTGACGTCGTCCACCCGCAGCAGCGCCGACGCGGATGGCGCCTACGACGTCGAGTCGCACCGGTGCTACGACGGGTTCGGGCGCACCGTGCGCACCATCGACCGTGCCGGGGACGGCACGTACGTCGTCTGGGGCGACACGCGCTACAACCCCCGCTCGTCAGTCATCGAGACCGTGTTGCCGTGGTCCGCGTCGTCCGTTGACTGCACGGCGGACGCGCCGGCGGACGCGACGCACCAGCGGATGGAGTACGACGCTGCGGGCCGAGTCACCGCACGGTCGACGTGGTCCGGCGGCACCGAGCTGGACCGCGAAGAGATGGTGTATGGGCCGCTCACGGTCGAGCAGTGGGACCCCACCGACCTCGACCCGGCCAGCGTCGCCTATCAGACGCCGACCGTTCGCCGTCAGGACGGGCTCGGACGTACGATCGCCGTGGGTCGCATCGAAGCGCGTGGCGAGGACCCGGCGTGGTACGAGGCCACCTGGTCGCACCGTGGCGACCTCGTCCGCCTCACAGACCCCCTCGGCAACACCCGCACGCAGACGCACGATCTCGAGGGGCGGGTCATCGCAATCGACGACCCGGACCGTGGTGTCATCACGTACGAGTACGATGCCGATGGTCTCGTCGTGCGCGAAGTGGACGCCACGCCGTACGTCGTGGTGCGCACCTGGGACGACGCCGGCCGCGTACAGACCGAGGGCCTCGAGGGCATCGACGATTCGTTCACCGAGGTGGTCTGGGACTTCGACGACGCGTGCCCCGAGGGGCGCTGCACCTTCGGGGCGAATCGTGTCGTCTCGATGCGCTTCGACGCCCTCGACTACGCCGTGGTCGACTGGTCGGGCTACGACACCCGCGGCCGCCGGATCTGGACGCGCCGCGACTTCGGGCCATTCGCCCTCGACTTCGGGTGGACGTACGACAACCTCGATCGGGTCGTCACCCAGTCGCTGCCCACCGGCCAGGACCTCAGCTGGTCGCACGACGCTCAGGGCTACACGACGGCGATCTCGGGGATCATCGATACCGTCGAGCGGCGAGCGGACGGGCGCATCGAAGCCCTCACCCACGCGAACGGCGTCGTCCAGCGCTGGGATCTCGACGCCCGCGCGATGCCTGCTTCGATCGAGGTCTTCGCCCCGTCCGGGGATGCGCTGGCGGGCGTCGCCTACACCTGGCGGGCGAACCGGACGGTCGACGAGGTGCTCGACCTCGTCCCCCCGACGGACGGCCCGAGCCGGTCGGCGTCGTATGGCTACGACGCGTCCGGCCGCGTGATCGATGCCGCGCTGTCGATGGACGTCGCAGCGTTCGCCGAGGTCGTCACGTATGAGTACGACCTCGCCGAGAACATCGTGGCCCGTACGTCGTCGCTCGCCGACAGCTCACTCAACGACGGGGTCCGCACCCTCGACGCGAGCCGTCCGCACGCGGTGACGGCGATCGGCGACCACGCGATCGAATGGGACGAGGCCGGGCGCGTCGTGCGCAGCGGTGACCGCACGTACGAGTGGGACGGCTTCGGGCGCATCGCGGCGACCGAGCAGGGCGGCCGCCGTGTCGAGCACGGGTATGGCCTGCAGGCCCACCGCGCGGTGAGCCTCGCGGACGACGCGACGGTGTTTCACGCCGGCGATGGCTTCGAGATCCGCGACGGCGTCGCGAGCTACCACGTGCCCTTCGACGAGCGGGTCGTGGCGCGCACCGAGTCGCCCGAGCTGGCGGCGAGCGCGCTCTCGGATCTCGCGCCGCGGTCCGACGCGGCGACGACCGACGCCGACGGGTTCATCACCGCTGGCGACGCGTGGGTGGCGAGCGCGATCGAGCGCGGGGAGCTTTCGGCGGGTGACGGCGAGACCGTCGACACCGCACCGCGTCTGCTCTCGGCGGCCGCGGCGGTCGGCGTGCTCGGCGGCGGCGAGCAGACCACGTGGCTGCACCCGGACTACAACGAGAGCATCATTGTCGTGACGGACGAAGACGGCCGGGTCGCCGAGTCGACCGTGTACGCGCCCTTCGGCTCGGCGGTCGATCGCACGGCGAACGCGAACGAGCCGTATGGGTTCACCGGCGAACGGATGGACGCCGACGACGGCGCGCTGCGCATCGGACCGCGCGGCTACGATCCATACCTCGGTCGCTGGCTCGCCCCCGACGCCCTCTTCGAGACGCTCGGCAGCGACGCCCTCGTCGCCCCGTGGGAGGCGATGGGCACGTACCAGTTCGGCTGGAACTCGCCGGTCAACGAGCGCGACGAGACCGGCTACACGCGGCAGGGCGCCGAGCCGACGCTGCCTCTGACCCGCCTGCAGGAACGAGCCGTCGTCAGCGTCGTTCGGACCTTCCTCGAGCTGTCCGATGTCGGCCCGATGACCCAGTCGCGCGACGCGAAGACCACGTTCGAGAGCCAGAACATCGTCGCGGGCCTTCAGGCGATGTACAAGCGCGGGTTCGACGTGAACAACGACCCGACGTCGAACACCGGGACCACCAGCCAGACCGATCCGGCCATCAACGGGTGGGCGCCGCTGGCGGCAGAGTTCTTCCGCGTCGCAGAGAAGTGGGGGCCGCACGTCACGAGCAAGCTCTCGTCGGAGCAGCGGGGCGCCTTCAACCAGCTGATGCGCCACTCGAACGAGGCGCGGGCGCGGATCGTGATGATGGCCCAGGCGCACGAGATCACCGCGACGCTCAACCGCAACTCCAGCGAGATCGGCGGGTGGCGCAAGATGGTGCTCCGCTACCAGCGCAGCCAGCTCCTCGCGCAGGTGCGGCGGCTCGATCAGGTGCGGCAGCGCCGCGGGTACGTGCCCAATGCCGGGCAGTACCGCCAGTCGAAGCGGTAGCGGCGCCGCATCCACGGCACCGTGCACACGAGCGGTCTCGGGGCGCAGGTCTGGACACCTGCCGACGCCCGAGGCCGCTCGGTAGGTTCGTGACGTAGATCGACCCGGTCCCCCGAGAGACCCATGCGTTTGTTGCCTCGCGTCCTCGCTCTGACCCTCGCCGCTGCGGTGAGTGCCCCGTCCCTGCTCGCCGCCCAGACCGGCGTGTCCGACAACCGGGTGAGCCTGCCCGACGGCGCCGGCTCGCGCGAAGGCGTCGGGGACGACGTCCGCGTCACCGGCAACATGGGCGCGATGACGTTCTCGGTGCCCATCGCGTTGCCCGGCGGGTTCGCCGGGATGACGCCCGATGCCTCGCTCACGTACTCGTCGAACGGCGGCAACGGGCCGGTCGGCATCGGCTGGTCGATGCCGACGATGAGCATCGAGCGTCGCACGATCACCGGTGTGCCGGCGTACGACCTCGATGACTCGTTCCAGTCCGATGGCGAGCTCGTCTACGTCGTCGGCGAGAACCCGCGGGCGTACCGTTCGCGCTTCGAGCAGGGCTTCGCGATCCACGAGTGGCACAGCGCCGGCGAAGGCGACGAGGGCTACTGGGTGGTGCGGTACCCGGACGGACGTGTCGGCTACTTCGGCGCCGACGCCGACGGCACCCTCGTCGCGTCAGCGCGGGTCGGCGGCGAGGACGGCACCTTCCGATACCTGCTGCACGAGGTCGTCGACCGCTATGGCCACCGCCTCGTGTACGAGTACGAGCCCCGCGGCGGCACTTCGCTGCTGACGTCCGCGTCGTACGTCTTTGTCGACGGCACGCCGCAGTACGAGGTGTCGTGGATCTGGGGCGAACGCCCGGACCCGATCGTCGACGCGACCGGCGGGTTCGAAGAGACCCTCGCTCATCGCCTCACCGACATCGTCGTCACCGTGCGTGGTACCGAGCGGTCTCGCTACACCCTGACGTACGAGTCGGTGCTCGCGTCCGGTGGCGCCTCGCGCCTCGCCGCGTTCGACGAGTACGGCGTCGGCGGCGCGCGCTTCGACGACCGGTACAGCTTCGGCTACGCGTCGTCCCTCGGCGCGATCTGCGACGGCACGACCTGCGAGGCGCCCTTCGTGCGCGACCTCGGCTCGCTGGGCGTCGACATGCAGACCGGCGACCCGCAGCTCATCGACCTCAACGGCGACGCGCTGCCCGACATTGTCGACTCGTCCCTCGTCGGCGAGCCCCACCGCATCTTCTTCAACGAGCTCGACGCGGACGGCACGCAGTCGTTCGCGGCGCCGGTGTCCAGTGCGCTCGGCGACCAGGACGGCTTCGACTTCTCGAACAGCCGCGTGCAGGTCGTCGACATCGACGGCAACGGCCTCAGCGACGCGATCAACACCCTGACCGGGCGCTTTCTGCTCAACGACGGCGGGCTCGACTGGGACTCGAACACGAACTGGATCGGGCCGGTCGAGCTGCCGGACTTCGAGGCCGACTTCTCGGACGGCGAGCTGCAGACGATCCGCTTCGTCGACATCGACAACGACCGGCGCATCGACGTGCTGCGCTCGACCGGATCCGGCGACGCGAACCTGACCCGGGTGTACCGCAACACCGGCGTCGGCTTTGAGGTCCTCGCCGACGTCGATCCCATCCTCGCCGGGTTCGACTCCGATACCCTCGAGCTGAACGACATGAACGGCGACGGGCTGCTCGACCCGGTGCAGGTCCGCACGTCCGGCGTTCGGTACCGCCTCAGCCTGGGCAACGGGCACTGGGCGCCGGCGGATGGTTGGTACGAGGCCCCCTTCGACGGGCCCGGTCTCGCCGAGGGCGAGCTGGTCACCGCCGACCTCGAGGACCTCAACGGCGACGGTCTCGCCGACGTCGTGCTCGTGACCGGCTCGACGGTCGAGGTGTGGGTGAACGCCGGCGGCGAGAGCCTGATCCCGCTCGCGCCGATCAGCGACGACGACGTCACCGGCGGCTCGCTGCCGACCCGCACGAGCAACACGACCGTCCTCTACGCCGACATGAACGGCAACGGCTCGAGCGATGTGACGTGGGTAAGCCCGGGTGGTGATGTCACCGTGCTCGACCTCTTCCCCACGCGGCCGCACCTGATGACCCGGATCGAGAACGGCTACGGGATGACGATCGACGTCGAGTACCGGTCTTCGGTGGCGTTCGCTGCGGCGGCCGAGGACGCCGGCGACGCGTGGGATCACGCGCTGCCGTTCGCGCAGACCGTCGTGTCGCGCGTAACCCGCACCGAAGCGCTGCGTGAGCTGCCGATCGTCGAGACCTTCGACTACGGTACGGGGTACTACGACGGCGTCGAGAAGCAGTTCCGCAAATACGCAGAGGTGCTGCGGACGGTGGTCGGCGACGACGCCCACGAGGGGTCCGTCGAGGTCATGATGTACGACGTCGGCGACACGCCGGACGGCCCGTACACCGCCGGTCTGCTCCTGTCCGCCGAGCTGATCGGCGACGACGCGGGTTCGCTGCAGCACATCACCCGCACGTACGACGACTGCCCGCTCGCCGACGTCCCCGACGACCTCGAGCCCGCCGTGCGCCACATCTGCGAGGTGGCGACGGTCACCGAGAACCGTGAAGGCGCCGACCCGTCGGAGTGGCTGACCGGCCGCGTCGAGATGACGTACGACGGGCATGGGCAGGTCACGCAGATGGTCGACCATGGCACCGTGGCTCTCGGTGGTGCCGCCTGCGCGCCCTGCGATCGCGAAAGCGGCGAGTTCGGCCTTGCGTGCGGTGCGGAGTGCCTCGGCGACGAGGTCTACCTGGACCGCACGTACGTCGAGCCCGGCGACGCGACCGGTGGACTCTGGCTGCTCGGCGCGGTGCACACCTCGCGCTCGTACGGCGATCCGAGCGCCGACGACTACGCGGAGTCGATTCACTATTACGACGGCGAAGCGTTCGTCGGGCTGCCCGGGGGCGAGCTGACCCGGGGGGACCTGACTCGGGTGAGTCGGCGCCGCGTGGGCGACACGTACATTGACCTGCGGCGCTTCGCCCACGACGCGCACGGCAACGTGATCGACGAGGTGCACCCCGGCGTCGACGCGGCCGGATGGGCGGGCCACACGGTAGCGGTCATGACCGACGACGGCCTGCGGCCGCTCTCGATCACGATGCAGCTCGACCGCGACGGCGTACGGTACGGCGTGCAGAAGACGTACGCATACGACGACATCTTCGACGTCGTGGTGCGCGCAACGGACTGGACGGTGGTCGACGCCGATGGGGTCCCGGTGAACACCCCGTCGTTCGACGCGTGGGAGCTCGACGCCTTCGGCCGCGCCGTGGCGCAGCGCCGCCCCGGGGACGCGATCCCGACCCTGGAGCGATCGTGGACGTACGCCGCCGACCACATGCGCGCGACCACCGAGATGCGCAGCACGAGCGGCGCTGCGCCGGACGTCGAAGAGCACCTCTGCCACGACGGATTTGGCCGCCGATACCGCACGATCCGTCGCGTGGGCACCGGCGAGTACGTCGTCTCGGGCGACATTGTGTACGACGCGAAGGGCACCATTGTCGCGCAGTACTTCCCGTGGTCGGTCGATTCCGTCGACTGCGCGGCCGAGCCACCGGCGGGGACGGGCCGACAGGTGGTGGTGCGCGATGCCATGGGGCGACCGATGGAGACGCGACTCGCCGAGGGTGACGTCACGCTCGAGCGTCGCGAGTTCGCCTACACGCCCAGCGAGGTCACCGAGTGGGATCCCGTCGACCTCGACCCGTCGACGCCGGCGTTCGACACCCCCACCGTCCGGCGCATGGACGGACTCGGGCGTGTCGTGGCTGTCGGTCGTGTCGAGGTCAGTGGTGGCGAGCCCGCGTGGTACGAGGCCACGTACTCGCATCGTGGCGACCTCGTACGGCTCACCGATCCGCTGGGCAATACGCGCACGCAGAGCCACGACCTCGAGGGCAACGTGATCGCGATTGACGACGCGGACCGCGGGGTCATCACGTACGAGTACGACGATGCGAGCAGCGTGATCCGCGAGGTCGACGCGTCGCCCTTCGTCACCGTACGGTCGTTCGATGAAATGGGGCGCCTCGTATCGCAGGGCCTCGAGGGGGTGCCTTCGTCGTTTGTTGACCTCACCTGGGACTTCGACGCGGCGTGCCCCGAGGCGCGTTGCACGTGGGGCGGCAACGAGATCGTCTCGCTCCGCTTCGAGGCGCTCGGTACGGCGATCGAGGACTTCTCGGGGTACGACGAGCGCAGCCGTCGCATCTGGTCGCGGCGCACGTTCGACGGTGTCGCGCTCGACTCGGCGTGGGCGTGGGACAACCTCGACCGCCAGATCTCGCGCACGATGCCCGATGGCACCGTCATCGAGCAGGTCTTCAACGAACGTGGGCTCGTCGACGCGATCCCCGGCGTCCTCGACCGGGTGGATCGTCGTGCCGATGGTCGCCCGCTCGCGATGCACTTCGCGAACGGCACCGAGCAGCGCTGGGCGTACGAGGCGCGGGCGATGCCGACGGAGATCGAGATCTTCGACGGGTCCGGCACTCGTGCGGTGGGTATGGCCTACACCTGGCGGGCGGATCGGACCCTCGACACCGTCACCGATCTGGAGCCCCTCGAAGACCGTGCGAGCCGGTCCGCGGCGTACGCGTACGACGCGTCCGGACGCCTCGTCGAAGCCGCGCTGTCGATGGACGTCGAAGCGTTCGCCGAAACGGTCATGTACGAGTACGACCTCGCCGAGAACCTCGTGTCGCGTACATCGACGTGGGCCGAGAGCCCGCGCAACGACGGCGCGCGCGTGATCCATGCGGACCGGCCGCACGCGGTCACCCGGGTCGGCGAGCTCGACATCAACTACGACGAGACCGGGCGTGTGATCCGCGTCGGAGACCGGATCTATGACCGAGACGGCTTCGGACGCATCGCTGGTGTCGAGGTCGACGACGCGCGGGTCGAGCACGGGTACGGCTTCGACCACGACCGTGTACTGACCCTCGGTGACGACACGACTGTGGTGCGCGTCGGAATGCACTTCGAGGTGCGCGACGGCGTCGCCAGCACCCATGTCGGCTACGGCACGCAGACGATTGCGCACATCGAGACCCCCGACCTTGCGACCACCGTTCTGCCCGACGTCGCGCCCCGTACGATGGGCGGGGACGTCGAGCCCGACGGGTTCATCACCGCCGGTGACGCGTGGGTCCTCAGCGCGATCGAGCGGGGCGATCTGGACGGTGAGAACGAGAGCGGGCGCACCGCGAATCAGGTCCTGAGTGCGTCGGCCAACCTCGGGTTGCTCGCCGGTGGTGACCAGACCACGTGGCTGCACGGCGACTACAACCACAATGTCGTCGCCGTCACCGACGCAGACGGCGACGTGATCGAGACGACGGTCTATGCGCCGTTCGGTTCAGATCTCGGTCGGTCTGCCAGCGGCGCTGAGCCGTTCGGCTTCACCGGCGAGCGTCGCGATCCGAACGACGGTACCCTGCGCATCGGGCCGCGTGGGTTCGACACCGTGCTCGGTCGGTGGACCGAGCCCGACCCGCTCTTTGAGACCCTCGTGCCGACGGCGTTGGATGCCCCATGGGAGGCGATGGGCACGTACCAGTTTGGCTGGAACACACCCGTCAATCAGCGCGACGAGACCGGCTTTGCCGGGCAGGACACCGCAACTCCGCCCACCTACACCCAGTCTCAGACGCGGGCGATGGAGCTCGTCGTTCTCCGCTGGATGGCGTTCAACGAAGTCAGGCCGATCTCCTCGGCGTCCAGCAACATCAACTCGAGTCCGTTCGAGGGGCAGAACATCACGCATCCACTCAAGGTTCTCGCTCGTGGCGGGATCATCGAGAACAACGACCCGACGGCGAACATCGCAGCGACCAGTGCCTACGACCCCGCGATCCTCGGGTTCGTCGCGATTGCGGCCGAGTTCGACCGCCTCGCCAGGCGATTCGGGCCCCTCGTTCGAGATCGGCTGAAGCCAGACCAGCAGCGAAGGTACGACCGTCTGCGGTATCACCGCAACGACGTGAGGGCCCGACTTCTCGCGACGGCTGGGATTCACGAGATCGTGCTGATACGAGCCCGAACGGCGGTGTCGAAGCAGAACCGGCGCTATCGGTGGGGGCAGGCGCTGCGTCTGTGGAGCCTGCGGGGGACGGTCGACGGAGCCAATCAGAGCATGCGGTCCCGGTCGACGCGCCTCGGCCTCGGCGTGTTCTTCGGCAACAGCTCGAACCGCCGAAAGGGCGGTCGCTAGCGATCCTGGGCGAAGGGCCGCGGACCCTGCCCGCAGGGGTGCAGGATCCGGCACCCCCCGGCTGGGGGGCACAGCCCGAAGAGCGCGCGACGCCTGCATTCTGCAGCCCGAGGGGGCGTCCCGAGGGTCATCTGCTCGGGGTGCGGGGCCCATGAGAGACTGTGAGGGTAGCTCCCCAACAGGCCCCGGATCGAACATGTGGCAGCGAGGGCAACAGCCCCCCCGGTTGCATCCGCGATGGATGAAGACGGCCGTCCTGGCTGGACTCACGTCAATGCCGTTCACGGCGATTGCGTCCGTCGCACTCGCTCAAACGCCGACGGTGATTCCGTACTCGGGGATCATCGAGGTCATCGACGACGAAACCGGTGAACGCGTGCTCGTCGATGGGCCCCAGCAGATGCGGTTCACTCTGTACGATGCCTCCGGCGGATATCTCTGGCGAGAGAATCGATCTGCGCGGGGTGCGCGAGATTGTCCCGCCATCGATGACTGCAGCGTCGAAGTGCACAACGGCCGCTTCACGGTCGCGCTCGGAGAGTACGAAGCCATCACCAACGACATCCTGTTGGCGGACGGCCTACAGGTCGGGATCGGCATCGTCGCCGCCGGTGCGTGGGCCGACTTTCCGACATTGCAGCAGATCGGCGTAGTGCCGTACGCAGCGTCCGCCGAACACGCGACGGATCTGTACGTGGACGGTGCGATCGACACGGGTTCGACAACCGTGGGCGGTGACCTCGAACTGACCAACGTCGACGTCGACGGCGATGCCGAGTTCGGCGGCGAGCTGGCGTCGTCGTCGGTCGCCAGCGGTGCGGATTCGACCGCCACGGGCACCGTCGAGGTCGACGGTGAGGTTGCGACGGCGACGACGCTGTCTGTGACCGGAAGCTCGTTGACGCTGCCGATCGGCGGGACCGACACGATCGTCGCCACGCTCTTCGACGCCGGCTCGCAGATCATCTCGTTCGCCGACAGCGGAGACGTCTATCTCACGGACAACAATGGCGTGGTGACGATCGAGGGCGACGTTCGGGCTATCGGGTCCGTCGGGCTGTACATGTACAGCACCGACCTGGAGTTTCGAGACTTCACATGGGAGGCCGGCGACGAGCTGATCCGCACGCACCACCTCGACTTCGGCACGAGCGCGAGTACCACGCTGGACGTCGATCCCGACGAATGGGTGTGCACGATCGGGGGGCTCGATTTCGGCACCGGTGACCTCCAGGACTCGTCGAGCAACCGGATCCTGTCGGCGTATCTCATCCCGAACGACGACACGTACACCGTGTTCGCGGACATGAGCAGCCACAACGGGGACCATGAGGAGCACCGGGTCGGCGTCGTCTGCTTCGATGCGAACATGACCGACATCGGCGCCGACTTCGGATGGTGGGACTGATGATGCGCAACTTCATGACAATCGTGGCGTTGACGCTCCTGGCGTCACCGGCCTTCGCGCAACCGAGCACCGTGATCCCCTTCGACGGGTACCTCGAGTTCGACGGTGTGCCCCTCGACGGTGAGTACGGCGTCCGTGTGCGCCTCTTCAACTCGGCGGACGACACAACGGTGCGGCGCACCGAGGAGTACTCGGCCGACGACACCCGCAGCTGTGACGAGGTCGACGCCTGCCGCGTGCCGTTCTATCGCGGCGAGTTCTCGCTGCTGATCGGCTACTGGACGTCGTACGAGAGCTACATCTCGACCAACACCGTGTTCGTCGAGGTCGACATCCAGAATTCAGACGGCGAGTGGGTGTCGCTGCAGGGGCGGCGTCAGGTCTCGGCGGCTCCCTACGCCCTCTGGTCGGCGACGGCGTCCGAGATGGTCGTCGGCGGTTCGGCGCAGGTGACCGAGAGCTCGGACCTCGGCGATACGACCGTGGACGGCGCCGCGAGCATGGGCACGCTGTCGACGACGGGGCTGGTCGAAGCTGCGTCGCTGGACATCTCCGGCGACCTCACGCTGGGCGCCGGCGACGCGCTGACGGTCGACGGCCTCCTCGACGCCACCGGCGATATCACGTTCTCGGACGAGCTTCGGCTCAACGGATACACCCTGCTGTCCGTCGACGGCACGACGCTGACCATCGGCGGAGGCGGTGAGGTCGACGCGATCTTTCAGCTCGGCAGTGTGTACGGGCACGAGATCCACCTGGACGGCGTCCTGACGATCGACGGTGACATTCAGACGAGCGTCGACAGCTCGGGGATCGCCTACCGCGGGTTCGAGGGCGATGAACCCCTGCTGCAGGTGGTGCAGGTGCGCGCCGGCACGAGCCAGAACGTCGACACCGGTGTTCTTGTGGACGACTGGTTCTGCTGGATCGGCGGGTTCCGCTTCGTGAACGGCGACTGGGACGTCAGCGGCGACGACTCCAACGTCTTCGATCTCTACACGTACGAGTCGGGTGACAACTGGTGGATCCGCGCCCGCGTCAACAACGACCAGGAGCCTCGCAAGGAGATCACTATGATCTGCGCGCAGGACGAAATCGTCGAGAGTGGCTACGAATGGATTACCGAATGAACCGATGGGCAGCAGCTTGTCTCGCCGTGAGTACAGTGGCCGGATCGACTCTCGCGTCGGCCCAGGTCGGCGATACAGAGTCGGTCGAACGGGTGTTCCCGGTCGATGGCCTCGTCTGGCACGATGGCGCCGCGCTCGACGGCGCGGTCAGCCTTCGATTCTCGGCCGACGGCACCGACTGGTCCGAAGAGTGGTCGAACCTCGATGGGCGGTCGTGCGACGACGCGGACTGCCGCATCGATGTGACCGACGGCCGCTTTCGGGCCCAGTTGGGTCGTCACGTCGCGCTCGACGCCGAGACCCTGGCCGCGTCGGGGTTCGACGTGACGGTCGAGGTGTACGACGACGGCGAGTGGCAGACGCTGACGACGCCGATCGAAGTGCCGATGGTCCCCTACGCGATGTGGACGACCCGGGGCGCGGACGGCTTCTCGCCCGCGCCGTTCTCCGTCGGTGGCGACCTGCAGCTCGACGCGACGTTGACCGAGGTCGACGGCACGCTGACGATCCACGATCTCTTCGCCACGGGATCGTCCGCCGGGGCGGTGACGGCGACCGGCGGGCTCGCCGTCACGTCAGGCCCCACCGAGATTGGCGGGGATCTGTCGCTGTCCAGCACCCTGACCGTCGAAGACCTCGCAACGGACGGCAACCTCATCGGTGGTGAGGCCGGCAACACGTTCGGGCAGACGTCGGGCGAGGTTCGCGTCGGCCCGGGCGCCGAGACGGTCGTGGTCGCCACCGATGTCTTCGCCGACCAGGTCTACATGGTCGACGGTCTGGGGCAGTCGCTCCTGGTGATCGATGGGTCCATGCAGCTCGAATATTGGGGCGTGGACCACAACCAGGACTTCTTCAAGACGTTCTCGTATGAATGGGACCCGGATCGCTTCGAAGACACCGACGGTGTCTCGATCGGCGGCAGCACCGACGACTGGGTCTGCTGGGTCGGCGGCTTCGCCATCGAGGGCGCCAACTGGTGCACGGGGGGGCGGGAGTCGTGCATGGCGGCCGGGTCGGCCGGGTCGTGCGACTCGGATTCGGACTGTGACGGCGACGGCATCGGCCTCTGTGTCGACGGCCTCTGCGCCTACGAGGCGATGGTGCAGGCCTACACCTTCCCGAACTACGACACAGACACCTGGGCGATGTCGGTGAAGGGCAGCTCGGACGACACCGACCATGTCGAGGGGCAGTGGATGTGTGCGCGCAACTCGCTGGTCGACGTGCTGTGCAGCGACGGCGACGGGCACCTGTCCGAGGACTGCACTGACGAGATCTCTGCAGGCTCGCAACTCGATGGAGACGACGAGCAGGGGTATCTGCACACGGGACGGTGGCCGTCGAGCTGGCCGAGTCCCCTTGGCGTGGTGGAGTAGGGCGATGCAGATGACGCAACGACACGTTTCGAAGGTGGCCGTCGCTGCCGCGGCTCTGCTCGTGGCCGGTTGGGTCACCGCATGTGGTGGGTCCGGGGGCTCGGGTACGTCCTCGACCGATGACGATGTGGGCACCGATACCGGCGCCGATGCGACCGAAGACAGCGGTGTGGACGTCGCCGACGTGTCGGACGATGGCGCGTCCGATACGGCCACGGACATCACCGACACAACCGATGCGGCCGATACGGATATCGACGTAGACGCCGAGGCCGATGCCGACGTGCCGATTGCCTGCGTGTCGACGAACGGGTGCCAGAGCGTTGCGCCCGGCTCGCTCTGCATCGACGGCACGTGCCAGCCATGTGCCGACGACTCGGCCTGCCGGGGCGACGAAGCGTTCGGGGCGGATAGTGTCTGCACCGACGGGGCGTGCGTCGTCTGCTCGGCGGGCTCGCCGGGTTGCCCCTGCGACGACGGCGCGTGTGCGTCCGGTGCATGCGTGGCCGAGGTCTGCGTCGACTGCAGCCCGGGCGACGAGGGCTGCGCATGCACCGACGAGGGTGCCTGCGATGTTGGATTTCGATGCACTGACGAACTTCTCTGCGAAGCCTGCCCCCCCGGAGAGCCGGGATGCCCTTGCGACGAAGGTCTGTGTACCGACGGGTACGCGTGCATCGGCGACCTGTGTGTCACCGACGATTGCGTCGCCGGCGCCGTCGGCTGCCCCTGCGACGAGGGCCTGTGTGACGACGACCTGTTCTGCGACGACGACAGCCTGTGCATGGTCTGCGACGCCGACGGTGTCGGGTGCCCCTGTACGATCGAAGAGGGATGCGCGAACGACCTGATCTGTGATGTGGAGTCCGACGAGGACGACGCGCCGCTCGTCTGTCGCACCGAGTACACCTGTGACGACGACCGGTGCCTCGACAATCAGCTCTGCGCCGACGAGGACGAGCCCGACGGTGACGATGCCGAGTGCCTCGAGGCCTGCGACGACGGGTGGGAGTGGGACGCCGAGTCGGCGACATGCATCGTCTACGTCGGACCCAACTGCACCCCCGGCGAGCGGCGCAGCGAGTACGAGACCTGCCTCAGCGAGAACCGTGAGTGCGTCGAAGAGGGTGAGACGGCCTCGTGTGGGGATTGCCTCGACTTCTTCGTGGACGACGAGGGCGGGGGTTGCCGTGCCGTGCTCACGTGCGCCGACCTCGTCGAGACCTGCGCCCTCGAGCTACGGGACTGCGAGGACGAGACCGCAACCACCGACGCATTCTGTGGCGAGTGCTCGGCGGGGGCCATTCTCGAGGATGGCGACTGCGTGATCCCGGCGAACACGTGCGCGGACGGCGCCTACTCCATCGCCGCGACCTGCGCGTCCGCCAGCCGCGAGTGCCTGCCCAACCTCGACGAAGGGGGGACACTCGAATCGGCGGAGTGCGGTGACTGCCTCGAGGGGTTCGCCGAGACCGACGAAGGCGACTGCGCGGTCGCGTCGTACTGCGAGGACCTCGGGTGCGATCTGCTCGGTCGGTCCTGCGCCGGTGACCCCTTTGCGAGCTGCGGTGATTGCGAGGGCGCGCTCGTGCCATCCGACGACACCGACCCCGCGAGCCTCTGCCGCGACGCGCTGACGTGCGACGACATCGATTGCGGCGACGACTACTGCTTCGTGTCCGAGGCCGGCGGCGATGCCTTCTGTGCCTCGCCCTGTGAAGATGGCTTCGCGCTCGACGATTACGGCTCGTGCGTGGAGTGCGCGATCACCTGCTCGGACGCGACCGACGGGGCCACCGGGCGCACCTGGCCACTGACCCGCGACGGCAGCGATTCGTGCGTCTGCGAGACCGAGGATGGGTGGTTCCTCGATCCGTCGCGCGCCGCGTTGCCCCAGCCGTGCGATCGGGACGGGGACGGCTGGGTCCGCGAGTCTGCTGCGACGTACATCAACAGCGATGACGCGGTGATCGCCGAGAACGCACGGTGCACCCTGCAGACCATTGGCTCGTTCACCCTGCGCAACGAGTGGCAGCAGGACTACGAGCTGCGCATCTGCGGCACCGAGCTCGTCCCGGTCGACGAAGTGGATGCGTCCTGCGAGGACCCGACCACGATCGACCTCTATGAGGCCGACGAGCTGGACGATGACGATGCGATCGAGGCCCTGACGGGGTTCTTCCCCCGGTACGCGAACGCGGGGTCCGGCCGTGTGTTGTACGCGTCTGAGCTGAACCCGCTGACGAAGGCGTGTGTGTCCGAGATCGGCGACCACAACGCGAACGAGATCTCGGACGTCGAGGAGTACCACACCATGGACGCGCCCGATGGTGTCACGTTCGACGAGGCCGATCTCATCTGGGTACAGATGGCCTACTTCGTCGAAGTGCACGACGGGTCCTTCGAAGCCCGCCCGCTCGAAGAGACGAACACGTGGGTGATCGCAGAGCGCTCGCGCTGCGAGTCGGCCGCATCGGACCGTCCATTCGCGATCGGATACGACGAGAGCGGCGACACGGACTACTGGCGCGAGTGTTCGCGGACCCGCGCGTCCGACTTCGACCTCGACGGGGCGGCCACGGGCTACGACTTTCAACAGTACAGCTGCGACGCGGACTCCGGGTCGTGCGACCTGCCGACCATCCCGGTCAACGCCGCGGAGCGCGACGAAGCGCTGCTGGTCGACCACGGACTCTGCAACGGGGCCGACCTGCCGCCCGAAGATGGCATCTGGCGCGGCATGAACCACGCGAGCCAGTTCGTCTGTGTCGTGCTGTCCGACGCGCCGTCCGAGTCGTTCGAACTCGCGGTCGACGAGGTGTTCGACGGCACCGACGGCGCCTGGGCGTTCAACACCTGTGGCGTTGCGTGCGAAGACGCGGCTGGCACCTGTGCGGACGATTGCGCGGATGGCGTCTGCTCGTCGACGGTCGAGAGCGACGGATCGCCGTCGCTGCCGGTGCTGGAGTGCGACGTCGACCTCGCGCCCGAAGCCGGCGACGTCGGGTTCGTCGCGGCTCGGTACATCGATAGCGAAGACGGCGTGACCTACGCCTACGAGCGCGGCTGCATCGACGAGTGGAAGGTCTGGCCCGACCTGTGCCCCGGCTACATCGATCCAGCCGAGCTGCCGGACGGCAGCGACGAGGTCACCATCGGAGACGGCCTCGCGGCCCACTTTGGAGAGATCCTCTGCGGGTGCGGCACGAACTACGGCGGTGAGGCGTGCGAGATCGGGTGCCCGGGGGCGACGGTATCGGCCGACTACGATGTGGCCAGCGGCTGGTGGATGTGCGCCGATTTCGGCTCGACGTTCTATGCCGACGACGCGATGGACCCGGACTATGGTCCGGCTTCTCAGCTCACCGATCGCGACGGCGACGTGTGGGTCGTCACCCCGCGGATGGACACGGACGCGCTGGACGGCGCCGTCCTGTGCGAGACCGCCGAGTGCGACAGCGGGTTCGTGCTCCGCTGACCTGCGGGGCGCACCCATCCGGTGCCGGGCGACGTACTGGACCGCGCGGGCCATCTGGGGAGGTGGCCCGCTCGTGGCCCGCCCCCGGGCACGTCACGAACTCCGTGGGGGTCGGCATTCGCGGCCCGTGTGGCCGAATCCGGCCTGGAGCTACCCCGCTTCCGTGGACACGTTGGCATCGTAGCAGACAGACGAGGCTGCGTCGTTCGGCACGGGGGCTGGGGTTGAGGGATTCGGCGGCAGGCAGGCCTCGAGACGAGCCTGCGTAGCGAACGCCTTCTCGAACTCGTT
>Ga0070728_10000953_pt1 | contig 48595 bp, 37 predicted proteins | sample tdDd471_FD_66723 | JGI IMG/M metagenome (GOLD analysis project Ga0070728, IMG submission 66723) | Marine sediment microbial communities from the Atlantic coast under amendment with organic carbon and nitrate - tdDd47.1 | ecosystem: Environmental > Aquatic > Marine > Coastal > Sediment | place... | reverse complement strand
TTAATTCAGAAGGACCGAAATAAGCGGAGTATGCGCAGGAAGTAAAGGCAGAGCTTTATAATACAACTGTAATAAAGGAACGGAGATGATTGTAAACTTATTTAACACAGACGGACGTGAAATTGAACCATTTAAACCTATAAAAGATGGGGAAGTCGGCCTCTACTGCTGTGGACCTACAGTTTATAACTATGCTCATATTGGAAATCTCAGAGCATTTATGTTTGAAGATATACTGAGAAGAACTCTCGAATATGCAGGGTATAAAGTAAAACACATTATGAATATTACCGATGTCGGCCATTTAACTGATGATGGCGATGACGGTGAAGATAAAATGATCAAAGCAGCCCGTGAGAAAGGTATGTCCGTATGGGATATTGCCGCTTCCTTTACCGATGCTTTTATTGACGATACAAAACGACTGAATATTCTCAAACCGACAATGTACAGCAAAGCCACAGAACACATTGACGATATGATAAAAATGATAGAGAAACTGGACAAAAAGGGCTTTATTTACGTTTCAGGCGGCAATGTCTATTTTGATTCATCTAAATTCCCTGAATATGGAAAAATGGCTCTACTCGACAAACAGGACCTGCAGCACGGTGCAAGAGTTGTCGTTGATAAAAATAAAAAAGGCCCACAGGATTTTGTTCTCTGGTTTACAGAGAGTAAGTTTGAAAAGCAGGCGATGACCTGGGATTCTCCCTGGGGTACCGGTTATCCCGGGTGGCACATTGAATGTTCAGCAATGAGCTGCAAGTACCTTGGAAATCATTTCGATATACACTGTGGAGGCATAGACCATATACCGGTTCACCATACAAACGAAATTGCACAGTCTGAGGCTGCTAATGGTGAGAAATGGGTCAATTATTGGCTTCACAATGAGTTTCTGCTTATGAAAACTGGCAAAATGTCTAAAAGCAAAGGTGGGTTTCTCACTTTGGAGTCTCTTGCCGATAAAGGATTTGATCCCCTTGATTACAGATATTATCTGCTTGGCGGTCATTATCGCTCACAACTTGTCTTTACCTGGGAATCTCTGGAAGCATCAGCAAAAGCCAGAAAGAATCTGATACAGAAAATCGGAACACTGAAGAAAAACTCCCGGCCCGGATCTTTGAAAGACCTCGGTGAAAAAGCGAAAGAAAGCTTGAATGATTTTGATGAACACATAACTTCCGATCTGATGACACCGAGATGTCTGGCCGACTTATGGGGGCTTTTAAAAGACAATTCCATAACTGATGGTGAAAAACTCGCTGTAGCTTTTAAGATGGATCAAGTTTTGGGTCTGAAAATGGACACATATGAATTAGAAGATAAAAAAGTTGAAATGAATGAAGATGACCGAAAATTGATAGAAGAAAGAGCGGAAGCAAAAAAAACAAAAAATTTCACAAGAGCTGATGAAATCAGAGATATTTTCATTAAAAGGGGATATGTTCTTGTAGATTCTCCTGAAGGTACTTTTTTAAAGAAAAAGTAAAAAAAATGTAACGTTGTCTAGAGGTAGTTGTTAAATATATGAATAGCGAAATAGATACGGAAGAGGAATTTGATGATATTTATCATCAGTTTTTCCCCGTATTGATAAAAATTGTGTACAGGATAACCGGCAGTGTGTCCGTTAGTGAAGATCTCTGCCAGGAAGCTTTTATCAGGTATTATGAACGTAGAGATAAGCTTCCCGGAGGTGATCAGGCAAAGTTCTGGCTCATCAGGGTTGTCAAGAACCTTGCCTACAATCATGAAAAGAGGAAAGGTCGCGAGCGCCTGGCATATGAAAAGTTCTATCACGAACCTAAAAAAGTGGAAACAAATGAAGGTGAGCGAATAATTTTAGAAGATGAATCAAAAAAAGCTGTTCAGGAAGCGTTGTTGAAGATACCATATAAGTTGCGTATGGTATTGATCTTGAAAGAATATGGTGAATTAGATTATAAGGATATTGCAGCATCCTTAAAAATCTCGGAGGGTAACGTTAAAGTGCGAGTGTTTCGAGCGAGAAAACTCTTAAGTGAATATCTTGAAAAGGGAGAAGTTTATGTGCCCTGATAAAAGTATATTATCTGCCTGGTTTGATGGTGAAGTCGATGTTCAGTGGTCGGGAAAAATCTCCGATCATCTGGAAACATGTCATATGTGTAGTTCTTATGTTGACCAGTTGAAAAAGCAGAAAGCATTGCTTCATTCGCTAACAACACCTGATTTTAAAGATTCTCTTGGTACAATCAAGAACAGAATCAGAGAGAGAGAAACCGTTTCCGGTACAACCCGATTCTGGCAAAAGAGGATATCTTTGCCTGCTGCCGCTGCGGCAGCTGTGCTTGCTGCTTCTGTTACTCTTGGAACAAATGCAATTGCTTTTAGTAGAAATAATAGGGTTTTGATGGCTGATAATGGAAGTGAAAACTTCAACAATCAGACGTTAAATCTTCCCGGTGATAAAATTGATGAACTTTTCAGTATGATGGAATCAACTTTCAGCGACGAGTTCTCTTCTAATTCGATTTTGGAACTTCCTGCTGATGTCAGTTTAATTTTTAACGGGGAGTCTCAATTGATCAGAACTGCCGGATTTAACGGGAGCGCTGTTCCTTGATCAAAAAAATCTCTTTTTTAATTTGTCTCTTTCAGCTTGTATCAGTATCCCTTTATTCAGATGATTCCAATGAAGAAATCCTTTCCAGGCTTCTCAAAGAGGCAGTGACCATTTCTGTCCATTCGAAAATTGTTATTCACGAAGAGGAAGTTGGCTGGGAGTCCGATTTAAACAAAGTGACAATCCCCGGCCGGACGGTAACTCTTCTATTTGAAACGGAAAGTGAAAAATTATCTATTGAACTGACTCCATTCAAAATGGAAGATGGATCATATGTCCTCGCTGCAATGAGTAATCTCTGGCATGAAGATAGTGAAGGCGGTCAGTTTCGAAGTTCCTTTAAAAGTATTAAACTTCAAAGGGATGAGCTGGTTCTTTTTTATCCTCTCGGTTTAAAAACTCAGGAAGCTTTAACTGGCGGAAGTCTGTATATGGAAATGGGCATAAGGATTATTCCCTATGTCGGAGAAACAAAAGTAAAAACTGAATAATGAAAAATAAACTTACGCTGCTTATCGCCGGAATACCGGCTTTCCTACTGATACTTTCAATTATAGCTTTTATTTTAAATACCCGCATTGCCGAGGGAAAACCGGTAATAAGTGAACTCTATCCGAATGTAGTGAATATTGGTGATACTATGGAGATAAAGGGACGGAATTTCGGCAAATCCCGTGAGAGTTCAAAAATACTGATTTCCTCATATGATCTATTATCCAAATACATCGTCTCCTGGTCGGAAACATTGATCAAAATTCAAATCCCTGAAAAAACCAGTTCAGGGCTCATCTATATCGAGACTGACCGAGGAATGAGCGAACCTGTTGTAATCGTTTTGCAGGAAAATGTTCCCTTTATAGGAACTGGTGCTTATCTGCCCGGTTTACCATTTATTGAATCGATTGATCCTTATTCCAGTGGAACCGGTGCCAGAATAACAATAAAAGGTCACAATTTCGGTTACAGCAGAAATAATTCTAAATTACTTTTTTCTACAGAAATATCAAGAGAACGGGATTCTTTAAACGGAGATACTATCCTGGAAAACTTTGTGGAAGTTTCTGATGGGGAAATAATCAACTGGGAAAATAAAGAGATTGTTTTTTATCTGCCCGAGTTTATAGCATCTGGCGATGTCTACATACTCACAGAATCGGGATACAGTAATGCTGCCTATTTTGAACAGGTCCTCGATGAGAGTAATATTCTGTTTAGAGAGAAGAAGACATATATGCTGAATCAGACAGTTCGTCTGAAGACAATCACTGATGAAAATACATCAGTCAATGTCTGGTTCGCATCTCCTGTAAAATCCTTATTTCAGAGAAATATTACAACTTTAACTAATTCCCAATGGCTTAGTTCCAGACCCTGCTCAAATGTTAGTTTGTATAAAATTCAAATGGTAGAAGAAGAAACTTCAAATAATATTTCTCAGAATACAATTGTTGATGTTTTCGAACAGAATTACTCAGTTTCACAGTTAGAGCTGAATGATAGCTATGATACAAAATCTCCCATATATAATAATTATACGATTTCGACAGAGTTGATCCCTTCTTCAAGAGCAAGAGTTAAAAATGTAGCAGCGTCAATCACCAGAAGAAAGGGGAGTCCCTTCAATAAAGCAAAAGCCATATACGAATATGTTTTAGCCAGATTGACTTATGCAGACTCTGTTGAAGTGCACTCACCGGATCTTGTAATCGATAGTCAGATAGGTGATGCAGAAGCCTATTCATTATTGTTCAGTGCTCTGGCGAGGAGTTCCGGAATACCAGCGCGTCCTGTGACAGGTTTGCTGGTTGATAGTGAAAAAAACATGAAGTACCATTGGTGGGTTGAATTTTTTATACAGGATTTTGGCTGGTTTCCTCTTGATCCGGCTCTTGCAGACGGGATGCCCTGGAAATCGGATATAGAAAATCATGTTGAATATTACTGGGGAAACATCGATAATCAACATATAACTTTCAGTCGGGGTGAAAAACATATACCGAGACTTTTCCCTGATGGCATCGTATATTCTAATAATAATTACGAATTATTATCGCAAAGTGCCGAAACCAATAGTGAGATTATCGATTTGCGTTCTATAAAGTCTGATGTTAGAATTAACGCGATCTATTAATCTATTTTAAAATTTCAGGGAGATGTGCATATGTCAATCTTAGAGAAAAAAGACCAGGAATTGTATCAGGCGGTACAGAAAGAACTTGGAAGACAGAGAGGAAATCTAGAATTAATTGCTTCGGAAAATATTGTTTCAGAAACAGTATTGGAGGCCGTCGGTACCGTATTAACCAATAAATATGCTGAAGGTTATTCCGGAAAGAGATATTATGGAGGATGTGAATTTGTTGATATTGCAGAAGATCTTGCAATAGAACGAGCTAAAAAACTCTTTAACTGTGATTATGCCAATGTTCAGCCTCACTCAGGTAGTCAGGCAAATATGGGTGTTTACTTTACTGTGTGTAAACCGGGCGATACTGTTTTAGGTATGAACCTGTCTCACGGTGGACATTTGACTCATGGATCTCCTGTTAACTTCTCCGGTCAGCTGTATAATATAGTCAGTTATGGTGTAGATAAAGAATCAGAACGCATCGATTATGACGAACTGATGAAGATAGCCAAAGAATCTAAACCAAAAATGATTGTTGCCGGTGCTTCAGCTTACCCCAGAATACTTGATTTTGATAAATTCAGAGCTATTGCAGATGAAGTCGGTGCATATCTTATGACAGATATGGCTCATATTGCAGGCCTTGTTGCTGCTGGAGTTCATCCTTCTCCTGTAGCTGCTTCAGATTTTACAACAACAACAACTCATAAAACACTAAGAGGCCCCCGTGGCGGTATGATCCTTATGGGCAAAGACCGGGAAAACGATATGGGTGTTATCGCTCCGAAATCAGGACGGGTAAAGAAGTTTTCCGAACTAGTTAACGGTGCTATTTTTCCAGGATGCCAGGGAGGACCACTGATGCATGTTATTGCTGGAAAAGCAGCAGCATTCCACGAAGCTCTGCAACCGGATTTTAAGTCTTATCAGGAGCAGGTAGTGAAAAATGCTGCAGTTCTTGCAGCAACTCTGAATGATGGCGGCGTACGAATTGTTTCCGGCGGTACCGATAACCATCTCATGCTTGCCGACTTAACCAATCTCAATGTAACCGGTAAAGACGCAGAAGCATGGCTTGATAAAGCTGGAATTACTGTAAATAAGAATGGTATCCCTTTTGATACCAAGAGTCCTTTTATTACTTCCGGAGTTCGTATAGGAACTCCAGCTGTAACTACCAGAGGAATGAAAGAAGAAGAAATGAAAAAAATCGGATCTTTCCTTATCGATGCTCTTAAAAGCCAAGGTGATGAAAGTAAACTTAAATCAATTGGAGAAGGTGTTTCTGCTCTTTGCAGTCGATATCCTCTCTATGAAAATCTTTAAAGGAAAAAAAAAGCCGGATTGTGGTTATAAACCGGCTTTTCTTTTTTAGAAAATTGACAAATATTCTCCGGGAAATCTATACTATAGTGTAGATGAAAAAATGGGAGTACAGATGGCTAATCCTCTTCAACTTGGACTCGTAAATTATACCAAAGGTGCTTTTATCACTGTTGAAAGTAAAATTGCCGACCGCTTTTTTATAATCAGGAGTGGAAAAGTTATTCTTTCAAAGGAATTTGAAATAGAAGAAGAGCAGGGAGGTCAGACTCTGAATCCCGGTGATTTCTTTGGTGTCGTCTCTACAATGTCTACTCATAGCCATATCGATAATGCCAGGGCTTTAACCGATGTCACTCTTATTTCTGTCAGAAAAGATCAATATTCCATGTTAATAGAACGCAATACTCCAGTTGCCCTGAAGATAATCAATGTATTTTCAACCCGTGTCCGTGCATTGGATCAGGCTCTTACGAGACTCACTTTTAAAGCGGCAGCAGAGATCGAAGCTCCTCATCTTTTCAAAGTCGCAGAGTATTATGCCCGTCAGAATCAGTTTAATCAGGCTTATTTTGCTTATTACAAGTATATAAAGCATTGTCCAAATGGTAAGAATCTTCAGGTTGCCACTCAAAGAATGAATAAAATCAAACCTTATGCAACTGTAGCCCACCTCGATGTTGAGCATTCAACTGAATTCGTCAGACAGTATCCCAAAGATACAATGATTTTCAGTGAAGGTGAATCTGGACCGGAGTTATATATTATTCAGAAGGGCAGTGTGCGAATCACCAAAATAGTAGATGATGATGAAGTTATGCTGGCGATATTGAAACCGGGTGATATTTTTGGTGAGATGGCATTACTCGAAGATAAACCGAGAAGTGCTTCTGCAATAGCCCACGAAGAAACCGTTCTGTTGGCTGTTAATAGAGGAAACTTTAAAGCTATGGTTGTTGATCAGCCTAAGATAATCTCCCGTTTGACTATTCTTCTTGCAGAGAGAATTTGGTCTTTGTATAAACAACTTGCCAACACAATGCTTCAGGATCCGATAGGACGTCTTTATGATGCCCTGAAAATTGAGCTGGAAAAAGAGCGAATCGATCTTAATGACAATATTTCCTATACTTTCGGTTTTGGACCGAAAGAGCTGCTGACTATGGTCGGGATCTCTTCTGAAGATGGAAACGCTGCGATTCAGACAATATTCACAAATTCAAAAATGAAAATTGTCAATAATCGAATTCACGTAACCGATATCCGGGAATTACAGAAACAGTCGGAATATTTCCTGAAGATGGCCAAATTAAATCGATCGAGACAGGCCGGAAGCATCAGAAACAGATAATATTAAATATTACCGCAACTTGTGAATATAGCTATCTCCAATAGATTTTAATGTAAAACTGTTCCCATATTTTTTAATTGACGTCAAAATCTGATTTCCTGTTTCATAAGATAGAGGAAAAATCATCTGACCGTTGATGCTTAATTGAGAAAAGAGACTTTGAGGAATCTCCTCAACAGATCCGAAGAAAATGATCACATTAAAAGGTCCTTCTTCCAGCCACCCGTAATAGCTCATATCATTTTTAAGTTGAAATCCATATTCTCCGGTCATTAGTATAGTTGGATCTATTACAAATAGGTTATCAGATAATCTGGAGATCAGCTGATTGATATACATACTGTTTCTGCCAATTACCAATACCTTATCAAAAGTATCTATTGAGGCTGATTTCAGTATATCGGCAATCATCTCCGGAGAAGGGTGGATTAAACCTCCTTTCGATGGTATAGGCATATTCCTGTAGGCTATGGAGAGATAATTATTGTCAATATACCAATCTCTCCTTACTTCCATAAAGGCTTCTATTAATTCTTTATTGTCATCGGCGTTTTCTGTAAATAGAGAATCGACAAGAGTTTTTCTTTCCAGATACATCTCATCTTCAACAGATGCATCCTGACAGAGAACTAGTTGGAATTGAGTCAGAACAAAAATTAAGCCCAGGAGAAGAGTTCTATTCATTCAGTTCTCTAATCCCTTGTCAACGATCTGTATTTAATTCGATGGGGAGTCTCCGCATCTATTCCTAGGCGTTTTTTGCGGTTTTCTTCATATTCGGAGTAATTTCCTTCAAACCAGTATGCCTGACTATCTCCTTCAAAAGCAAGAATATGAGTTGCAGTTCTATCGAGGAACCAGCGGTCATGACTGATAACGACAACTGAACCTGCAAAATTGAGAATGGCATCTTCCAGAGCTCTTATCGTGTTGACATCAAGGTCATTTGTCGGTTCATCGAGAAGAAGAACATTGGCTTCTTTTTTCAACATCATCGCCAGATTGATTCTATTTCTTTCTCCTCCCGAAAGAACACCTACCTTTTTCTGCTGATTGGCACCCTGGAAATTGAATTTTGCAGCATAAGCTCTGGAATTGATTAGCCTGTTGCCTAATTGAATCTGTTCAAGACCGTCCGAAAGGATTTCCCATACACTTTTATCGGGATCCAGAAGATCTCTCATTTGATCCATATATGAAAGTACTACAGTTTCTCCTGTTTTAAATGTACCAGAATCAGGTTTGTCCTGGCCTGTAATCATTTTAAACAAAGTTGTTTTACCGGCGCCATTGGGACCAATTATGCCTACAATCCCTCCGGGAGGTAGTTTGAATGTAAGATTCTCGTAGAGCAGTTTCTCATCGAATGCTTTTTTAATGTTCTCAGCTTCAATCACAACATTACCCAGTCTTGGACCAGGCGGGATATAGATTTGCAGGTCTCTATCTCTCTCTTCAGCATCCTGGCTCAGAAGTGATTCATAAGAGTTAATTCTGGATTTTGATTTTGCATGACGCCCCTTGGGACTCATTCTGATCCATTCGAGTTCTCTTTTCAGTGTTTTCTGACGATCAGATTCCTGCTTTTCTTCCAGAGATAGCCGTTTCTGCTTTTGTTCCAGCCATGACGAGTAGTTCCCCTTCCATGGAATCCCTTCGCCTTTGTCCAGTTCCAGAATCCAACCAGCAACATTATCAAGGAAATAACGGTCATGGGTTACGGCGATGATTGTTCCTTCATATCTCTTCAGGTGGTGTTCCAGCCAGGCTACAGATTCAGCATCCAAATGGTTTGTAGGTTCGTCGAGAAGAAGAATATCCGGTTTTTTCAGCAGCAATCGACAAAGAGCCACTCTTCGTTTTTCCCCGCCCGAAAGGACACCCACTATAGAATCAGATGGGGGACAGCGAAGAGCATCCATTGCCAGATCGAGCCTGGAATCGAGTTCCCATCCATCAAGAGCTTCGAGTCTGTCCTGAACTTTTCCCTGTCTTGTCAGGAGAGCATCCATTTCATCATCTGTCATCTCTTCACCGAACTTTCCATTTATATCATCGTATTCCTTTAAAAGATCGACGACTTCCTGAGCACCTTCCTCCACAATTTCCCGAACAGTTTTTTTAGGATCAAGTTTGGGTTCCTGCTCCAGATAACCAATGGTATAACCATCTGAGAGAACAGTTTCTCCCAGAATATCTTTATCTTCTCCCGCAAGGATTCTCAATAGTGTACTTTTTCCCGCTCCATTGAGTCCCAAAACTCCTATTTTCGCTCCATAAAAATAAGAGAGGTATATATCTTTTAAAACAGTTTTCTGATTGTGAACTTTGCTGACACCCACCATGGAGTAGATCACTTTTTTATCATCGGCCATCAATTTTTCCTTAAATTTCAATTTTCATGTTAAGTATATTATTTAAAACAAATATTTGGAAGTTAATGATGACGAGGAAAATTAATACTGTATAATTGTCCTATGAACAAAGTAATAAAGGATCAGGTCGAAACCTGGTTGAAAAATAATATGGAATTGAGTTTCTCCCGGTCCGGTGGCCCAGGTGGGCAGAATGTAAATAAAGTGAATACAAAAGTGACAGTCAGAATCAATATTGAATCCATGGATTTCTTAACAGATGCACAGAAAGAATTGCTCAGAACCAGGTTGCATTCCAGAATCAATGACGAGGGAGAAATGGTTATCAGTGTTTCCGATACGAGAAGTCAACTGAAAAACAGGGAAATTGCATTGATCCGTTTATCAACATTAATTTCCGGATCATTGCATATTCCAAAAAGAAGGAAGAAAACAAGACCTTCCAGGGCTGCAAAAGAGAAGAGACTTGATAACAAACGGAAAATCTCTGAAAAGAAGGACAATCGCCGTTCAGTAGATTATTAAAAGCTGGGTACTATATGCGGCAGTGCCGTGACCATTCCCAACAAGAATACTTCGACCTGTTGGGTGTAGTCTTCTTATTGATAATAGAAACTTAATCTGCTAATATCTATTTCTTAACGAATGTTCTAAGGAAAGATATATGAAAGCAGTTGAACTTGACAAAACGTATAATCCGAAAGATTTTGAAGATCGATTATATAAATTCTGGGAAGATAAAGGTTATTTTAAACCCGCCGGGGATAATGAGAAAGATCCCTTTACAATAGTAATACCCCCTCCAAATGTCACAGGTGTTCTTCATATGGGACACGGGTTGAATAATAGTCTTCAGGATATACTCATCCGATACAACAGAATGTTGGGGAGGCCTTCCTTATGGGTTCCCGGTACTGATCATGCTGGAATTGCCACTCAGAATATAGTCGAGAGAAAACTGAAGGAAAAAGGACTCGGCCGTCATGATCTCGGCAGAGAAAAATTCCTTGAGGAGACCTGGAAAGTTAAAGATGAACACCATACTATCATTACTGATCAGCTTAAAAAAATCGGTGCTTCCTGTGACTGGTCAAGAGAGCGGTTCACACTTGATGATGGACTTTCAAAAGCTGTAAAAAAAGTATTCGTTGATTTATATAAAAAAGATCTGATCTACAGAGGTGAGTATCTGGTAAACTGGTGTCCTTCATGCGGTACAGCCCTTGCTGATGATGAAGTTGACCACGAAGAGAAACAGGGTAAACTCTATCACTACCGATATCCACTGACAGAAGGCAATGGTTTTATCGAGATCGCTACAACAAGACCGGAAACAATGTTCGGCGATACGGCCGTTGCCGTTCATCCAGATGATGAGCGTTATTCTCATCTCCATGGTAAAACTGTAGATTTGCCTCTAACGGGACGGAAGATTCCGATTATTGTCGATTCTTATTGTAAAATGGAATTCGGAACCGGTGCCGTTAAGATCACCCCCGCTCATGACCCCAATGACTGGGATATCGGAAACAGACATGACCTTGAAAGAATTAATATACTCAATCCCGATGCTACATTAAATAATAATGTTCCCGAACAATTTCGCGGTATGGATGTAAAAACAGCCAGAAAAGCTACTGTAGCCGCTTTGAAAGAGGCCGGTGTCTATAAGGATGATGAAGAGCAGCCTCATCAGGTTGGTCATTGCTACAGATGTAAGACTGTTGTTGAACCATACATGTCGGAGCAGTGGTTTGTTAAAATGGCTCCTCTTGCAGAAAAGGCACTGAAAGCCTGGGAAGATGGAGAAATAAGGTTCTACCCTAAAAAATGGGAAAATACTTATAAGCACTGGTTAACAGGAATCAGAGACTGGTGTATCTCCCGTCAATTGTGGTGGGGACATAGAATCCCCGTCTGGTATTGTAACGATTGCGGAGAGACAATTGTATCCGAAGATGAAGCAGTGAAATGTACAAAATGCGGGAGTGAAAACCTACGACAGGAAACAGATGTTCTCGATACATGGTTCAGTTCATGGCTATGGCCTTTTTCTACATTGGGCTGGCCTGAAAGTACTGAGGATCTTGAAAAGTTCTTTCCAACTTCAGCTCTGGTAACAGCCTATGATATTATTTTTTTCTGGGTAGCCAGAATGATTATGGCAGGTCTTGAATTTACAGGAAAAGTACCATTTAGAGATATTTATATACATCAGCTGATCAGAGCCAAAGACGGACGTAAGATGTCAAAATCTCTGGGAAATGGAATAGATCCTTTGGATGTTGTTGATCAATACGGTTCCGATGCCATGAAATTTACTCTTGCTTATCTCTCTGCCCAGGGTCAGGATATTCTAATGGATATGGAAACCATTAAAATCGGATCCAAATTCTGCAATAAAGTGTGGAATGCCTCCCGATATATTCTGATGAACCTCGAAGGTAGAACAATGCTCGACAGGGATCAGATCGAAAAGAAAGCCATAGATCAATGGATATTCCACAAACTGAATGAAACAGTTAAAACGGTAGCTGCTGCTATGGAAGCCTATCGTTTTGATGATATGGGCCATGCAGTTTATGAATATTTCTGGAATGATTTCTGCGATTGGTATGTAGAAGCTTCAAAGCTCTATCTCTACGATAAGGATGATAATGAGAAAGACCGTGCGGTGACTATGCTCATTGCCGTTCTCGAAGAATCTCTGAAACTGCTTCATCCATTTATTCCTTTTGTAACAGAAGAGATCTATCAGAAACTACCCGGAGCAGGTGAGGCTATAATTGTCGAAGCCTATCCTGAGTTTTCAGCGGATCGTGAAAATGGCAAGATTGATTCATCATTTGAGATTCTCAAGGATATTGTTCAGTCTGTAAGAACTGTTCGAAGCGAGTTTACGATTCCTCCGGCAAAAAAAATCCCTGTGAAAGTAAAAGTTACACCGGAGCAGATTTCTTTTATGGAAGAGCAGAAAAATGTCATAGCCATGCTGGTAAAATCAGATGATTTTGAGATCCTCTCAGTAGAGACAACTCCCGAAGGGGCTGTGGCTGCTGTTGGAAAAGGCTACGAGGCATTTGTATATATTCGGGATGCAATTGATGTGGAAAAAGAAATTGCTAAAATTAAAAAGAATATTGAAAAAGCTGAAAAGAATAAAATCGGTACGGAAAAGAAGCTGGCCAATGAAAATTTCGTCTCCAGAGCTCCTGCAGATGTTATTGCGAAAGAGAATGAGAAACTGGAGGAGTTCACAACTGCAATAGAGAAGATGAAAGCCCATCTTGCTGAACTGGAAGATTGAGAAACTTAGTTTGAATGGTAAAGACCGTCAGAAATGACGGTCTATTTTTTTATACTATTATTCGATCGCCCGGTCAGTTTCTGAATTGTTCTGTAATGAGCATCTTCTGAAGTTCCCCATGGTTTTTCAAAATTCTTAGAATCAAATTTCTGTGTGAACCAGAGTATCTCTTTTTCCAGTCGTTCATCATTTTTTTCAATTATGGCTATCAGTTCTTCTATAAACTCACCGAGTTTCCCCGGGCTTAGAGCTTCTTCGGCCATATTGAGAAGGTCAGGTAGGTGATGAAAGCATACTCCTCTCGATTTCTGAAAATAATCCCGAAATTCTCCATCAGTTTTCCATAGATGGATTATCGTATATGTATATCTCTGTATTGTGTAGATTATCCGTTTGCATATCATACAGGACTCTTCACTTTTTTCCAGATGGAGCTTCAGGTTTTTTATGGCACTACCCAATTTTTTTGGTTTAAGGGGAATGGTCTTTCCTGAAACCTTCGATGCTTCGCTTTTTAATGCGGAAAAATGGGAATTGAGAAGTTCCATTCTTTTTTCAAGGTGAGTATGGGTCAATAAACCCAGGCCGTGATTACTTCGAACCTGCAGTAGTCCTGAAAAATGATGGGGACAGAAACCAGTTTTGTTTACTTCCACTCTCGTCTCGGGATTCATAACAGAACTACCGAGATAAAATTTTAGATATCGCTCTTCTGCTTTTTCCGACAGATAGCAGATCGGACATTCCGTGTCCTCTTTAAAAGCGTCCCAAACGGGTATCGTTTCCAGTTTATATTTCATGTTATGTATTATGGTTCCAGTAGCAACTTTTGTCTATTCCTTTAGATTTATTAAAAAAAAAGAACATAAGCACATACAAATATATTATATTATAAGAGAGTGATGATTCTTTTATAGGAGGTTGAATTATTTGATTTGTTTAATAAGTGATTCTAAGCTAGATGCAAGTGTGTATCTACGCTCTCTCCTGATAAAAAACTTTATTTAGATGTTTAGTTGATTTTAAAACGAGAGAGTGTTTACATATGAGAGCTTCCGTATTTATGACGGAAGCTCTTCTTTTTTAAATTCAGGAAAATTTTTTCTGACAGGTTTTAATCAGTCTGAATATTTCTTCCATATTCTTTTCTGCAAAAATTTTCCCTCTTTCAGGTTCCATGGCATCTTCCAGATCAATAGGATAATTCATAATCGAAAATAGAGAATTGATTCCATGATCATGAACAACATCTGCATCATCAGTAACTGCTCCGGCAATGGCTATGACCGGAATACCAAGAGTTGCTGCAAGCTTCGATACCCCAACAGGAGTTTTTCCCATAACCGATTGAAAATCTATCCGGCCTTCACCGGTAACAACAAAATCGGCACCTTTCATTTTTTCTGACAATTTTGTTTTATTGAGAATAATATCTATTCCCGGTTTTAGTTCTCCATCGAGAAATGCAGCGAAGCCGCCTCCCAGTCCACCGGCTGCACCGGCTCCGGGAAGGGCATTCATATCAAAGGAATATTTGTCTTTTACTATGGTGGAAAAATGTCTTAGGCCCAGGTCCAGATCTTCAACCATTTGTTCTGTTGCCCCTTTTTGTCTGGCATATACATGGGCTGCTCCGTTTTCTCCATAGAGAGGGTTATCGACGTCACAGGCAATAAGGAACTGTGCCTCTTTTAATTCTTTCATAAGCCCTGAGTCATCAATAGAATGTGTTTTTATCAGATTCTCACCACCTGTACCAAGAACTGTTCCCTTTTCATCGAGAAACTGCATACCAAGTGCCTGCATCATTCCCATACCGCAATCATTTGTAGCACTTCCGCCAATGCCGATCAGAAATTCACGGCAGCCTTTTTGAAGAGCGTCTTTTATTAATTCCCCTGTTCCGTATGTCGTCGATTTCATAGGATTTCTCGAACTCGATGATAATAAGGGTAAACCGGAAGCGGAAGCCATCTCAATTACCGCAGTCTCACCATCTCCAGTTATACCGTAAAGAGCAGTAACGGGTGACATTAAAGGACCGTTTACTTTGACTGTTCTATACACTCCTTTAGTTCCATCGACAAGTGCTTCTACAGTTCCCTCACCACCATCGGCTACGGGTACTTTTACAACTTCCGCATCGGGATATACTTTTCGAATCCCTGATTCACAGGCTTCTGCCAGTTCTGCTGAACTGAGACTTCCTTTAAAAGAATCTGCTGCTATTACTATTTTCATGATTGTTCCTTTTTCAAATTATCCTCTTTTATCACAAAATAAAATCGTATAGGATAATTATATGAAAAAAGCACTTATTTCTCTATCATTAGTTTTCATTATAAATATTTTATTTTCAGAATCATTAAAAGTTGCGGCAGTGCAGCTGGAAATCAGTGATTTAACCTACAGTTCTTATGAACAGTTTAAGATTGAAATGGAAAGTAATGTCAGAGAAGCGGTGAACACATTCGCTCCCGACCTCATTGTATTCCCTGAGTATGCATCAGTTTTTCCTGCAGTTACTCCCTATTTTAAATATATTGGGAATAGTGAATCGATTGAAGAGATCTTTATGAAAATTCACAACGAGAATAGTCGTATTAATTCATTAAAGGATCTGTTTCTGGAGGAAGCTGATAATGTGAATTCTCTTCTAAACTTCTGGGGTGAATTGGCCCGAAAATATTCTGTTACGATTTTAGGGGGAAGCTATTTTGCTTCGGATGGTGAGAATTTAACAAACCGTTTAATTGTTTTTGGTCCGACCGGTGAAAGAATCTACGAGCAGGACAAGTATTTTCTGACTGAATTTGAAACTGATATAATCAACCTTTCCAGTGGAAGTCCTCTCAATCCCGGTGGATTTAAATTAATGGATAAGCAAATTGTACTGACTATCTGCAGGGATACTTTTCTCGACAGATGGGAAGATATGTATGATGATGCCGATCTATGGATCGATATCAAAGCCAATGGAGTTGAATTCACTAAAGATCAGCGGGAGTTATTTACAAGAGCCCTTCCAGCCCGTATGAAAGAATCGGCTGTTCCCTATGGCGCGACAGTCTGCCTAACAGGGCAATTTCTGGAGTTATTGTGGGAAGGAGAATCTTCTTTTGTAAAAAAGATAGGTGCTGATGTTCATACATTTATTACTTCAAGGGACATCAGATCCAATGAAATCCTCTATTTCATAATTGATTAATCTGATAATTATTATTATTTTAAATAGTCTGTCCTTGTTTTGTTCGACAGACATTCAAATATACAGGCTGGCCGAAAAAAGTGTCCTGCCAGCCGATGAGTCATACCGCTGGTGTTTACACCGGGGAACGATCTCAAATGCAACCATAGGAGATTTTAATGGTACAGAAAGAAGATGTATTGAAAATACTAAGTCAGATAGAGGATCCCGATCTTCATAAAGATATTGTCAGCCTGGGCTTTATAAAAGAACTGGTAATTGATGGCTCATCAGTCAGTTTTTCAATTGAGTTAACCACGGCCGGGTGCCCTCTGAAAAATATGTTTAAATCAGAGGCGGAAAAACTTGTTCTCTCACTTAGCGGAGTAGATAAAGTTCATGTTGTTATGACCGCCAGGCAGAACAGAGTAAGCAACTCCAGTGACAGCCTGAAAAATGTTAAGCATGTTATAGCTGTTGCATCTGCAAAGGGAGGAGTGGGGAAGTCCACAGTTTCAGCAACACTGGCAGCGGAATTTGCTGCAAAGGGATTTAAAGTTGGCCTTCTGGATACGGATCTCTTCGGACCTTCTCTTCCTACTTTATTCAATATACATGAATCACGAATCCAGCAGAAAAATGATATGCTCATTCCTATGGAAATAAATGGCATCAAAGTTATGTCATTCGGTTTTCTCCTCGGTGATTCACCGGCAATTATGAGAGGCCCGATGGTTTCAGGTTATATTCAACAGCTTCTGACTACTGTCGACTGGGGTGAACTGGATTATCTATTCATAGATATGCCCCCGGGAACAGGAGATGTTCAGCTGACTATTTCCCAGACAATCAAACTTGATGGTGCTGTCATGGTTACGACCAGATCATCTCTTTCACTGGTAGATGTTGCCAAAGGTATACTGATGTTCGAAAAAGTTCAGATCCCTATTCTTGGAGTAGTGGAGAATATGGCATATTTTATCTGTGACAACTGCGATAAGGAACATTTTATTTTTGGTGAGAAGAGAAGTGATTTATCTGACAGATTCGGAATAGAAACCATAGCGCACATTCCTATAGATTCGGACAGGGCAAAACCTTTTGATAAGTACAAGTCAAACAAAGTAAACAGTGATCTGGTTAATGCGCTTATCAGACAGGTGGGGAAAGCTTCAGCCATTGCTGTTTCTGCGCCGGAAGTAAAACTTATGCCTGATAGAGTCTCATTTACCTGGGACGGTGAAGATTCTTTTGATATTGATAACCATACTCTTAGGGACAGCTGTAAATGCGCTCTCTGCGTTGATGAATATAGTGGAGAAAAGACATTAAAATCTGATGATATTCCGAAAGATATTCATGCTCTTGATGCAACTCCTCTAGGAAATTATGCCGTTTCCATTCAGTGGAGCGATGGGCATACTTCAAGTATTTATCCTTATAAAACAATAAAATCAATTGACAGACTAGCTGTCGTGTGAGCAATACAGACCGCTTTTAAGCGGTCTGGCCTCTAAAGTTAGTTGATAAAAAAATCTATCTTATTTCATTATGCAGTTTGAAATTTTGCACCTATAATGTGAATTATTTCTTTTAAATTCAGCATTATGGAGTAAAAAAATGGATTTATCGAAACTGATTGATGAGCTGATTGAAAGTCACGGGAAAGTTCAGAATAATATGTCAAGGGAACTTCTCATTCACAATGCAGTAGAATATGGTAAAGCATTAGTGACCAGCTGCGGTGCCCTTGCCACATGGACTCCGGCAACCTCTACCGGACGCAGTCCGAAAGATACACTAATCGTAAAGAGACCAGCAACAAAAGATCTGATTGACTGGACATCAGATTACAACAACTCTGTTGAACCTGAGACTTTTGATATGATCGTGGCCGATGCTCTTGAAGTTCTGAAAAAGAAGAGATCTCTGTACATTACAGATCGCGTAATCGGTGCTGATATTTCCTATGCTCTTCCCGTCCGCACTATTACCAATAAAGCCCTCACTGCCGTTTTCAGTGATAATATGTTCAGACCTTATCCGGAAGATATCTCACAGAGCATTTTTGCTGATAAACCATTTACTCTGATCGTAGTCCCTTATGATGTACTAGAAGCAGAAAAATACAATGGAAGATTGAGAAGGCTGCCGAGTGGTACAACTTCCAGTATGGTGATTGCAACCGATTTTGATAGGAGAATCGGTGTTGTTTTCGGCTCAGCTTATATGGGCAGCGTCAAAAAACTGATGTTTACTGCCATGAATTATTATCTTCCTTCCGAGGGCATTTTGCCTCTTCACAGCAGTGCCAACGAAGGAACAGATGGCGATTGCGCTTTGATTCTGGGGCTTTCGGGAACCGGTAAAACAACTTTGTCATCAGATCCGTCAAGAGCGTTGATAGGTGATGATGAGCACGGCTGGAACGGCAGGGGTATAGCTAATTTCGAGTACGGCTGTTATGCCAAACTGAATAATCTGAAAGAGTCTAAAGAGCCGGAAATTTTTCACGCTATTTTCCATGAAGAAGATTATATGGAACACGGTGCCATTATTGAAAACGCCATGATGTATCCAGATGGTGTAATAGACCTGACTGATGAACGGCTGACCCCTAATTCCAGAGCATCTTATCCACAGCGGTTTTTATCCAATGTTAAAGAGAGCTTCATATCGAAAACTCATCCAGGGACCATTTTATTTCTGATAGCCGATGCCAACGGTGTTATTCCTCCGGTTGCCAAACTTAATACAAACCAAGCTAAATTGTGGTTTCTTATGGGGTATACAAGTAAGTTGGCTGGAACTGAGACGGGGATCGTTCAACCGGTTACAACATTTTCAAGATTTTTCGGAGAACCCTTTATGCCGAGAATGCCTCAACTATACAGTGATCTTCTCGGAGAAAAGATAGAGGAGCACAAAACTGAAGTTTATCTGGTCAATACAGGCTGGAGCGGCGGTCCTTATGGAATCGGAAAGCGGATGGATATAAACATCACAAGGAAAATAGTCAATGCGGCAATATCGGGAGATCTGGAAAACCTTGAATATGAATATGATGAGTTATTCCATCTCAATATCCCGAAAGAATGTCCGGGAATAGAAACTGATATATTAAAACCGATAAACACATGGACTGATAAAACTGCTTTTAATTATCGCTCTGAGAAACTGGCTGAAGAGTTTTCTGATCATTTTAATAAAGCATATGGTCATATGAATATCAATCCCGATGTAAAAGCCATGTGTCCCGGGAAATATCTGGATCCTGAAACAGGTACATTTATAAATTACAGAAGGAAATGAAGAACCCAGTAGCAAGCTATGTGGTTTGAATGTTTGATACTTCATGTCTTATGTTCTGTGCAATGTAAAAAAATGCACTTCATGTTCGTAAAAGCTGCGGCAAAGCTGCGATGAATGGATAGCCATAATTCTCCGGAGCTAACTCCGAGGAATTATGACTTGCGAATAAAAGAAATATTATTTTACAATTAAAGAGGAGGGTATGCATATGTGTTTCAATGCTTCACTGGTACAGACGGCTGAAATCATGGGTATTGAGTTCAATGCTTATATCGATGACAATTTAATTAAACCGGTTTATTTTTCTTCCGCTTTTTCCCTTCCTCAATGGCCTGTTTTGAAAGATAGCTCTCCTGACAGCTTTGACCTCTTGAAATGGGGCTTAATCCCCTCATGGGTCAAAAATTATGAGTCAGCTCGTGATTTGAGATATAAAACATTTAATGCCAGGGTTGAAACAATTCATGAAAAGGCCAGTTATAGAAATGCTTCGGATAACAGTAGATGCGCTGTGGCTGTTGATGGTTGGTTTGAATGGAAAGAGGTCAACGGGAAAAAATATCCCTATTATATCTATAGAGAAGATAAAAAGCCTTTTCTCCTTGCCGGATTATGGGAAAAATGGTCAGATCGGGAAAATGATAAGATTTATGAAACGTTTTCTGTGGTAACGACTACTGCTCTTGGTATCTGTGCTCAAATCCACAACACAAAAGAGAGGATGCCCGTTATTCTCAGTAAAGAGGGGAGAGAACTCTGGCTCGACAAGGATTTGAATTATTCAAGAATAAAAGATAATATTAAGCCCGCCTGGAAAGAGCTCACGGCTCACCCCGTATCAAATCTTATTTCCAGTAAAAATAGAGAAAAAAATGTACCTGAAATTATGGAAAGGGTGGCTGGTCCACCGGAGCAACTGGAGATGTTTTGAAATACACAACTTTGTTATTTGATGCTGACGGAACTTTATATGATTTTGAAAAAGCCGAAGAAAAAGCGCTAAAGTCATTTTACACCAGAGCTAAGATAAAATGTCCATATAATGAATTTTACGAAGTTTATGAAATAGAAAATCATTTACTCTGGAAAGCCTTTGAAATGGGAGAAGTTTCAGCAGAAACTGTAAAGGTCAAACGCTTTGAAAATACGATGAATAAACTGTCTCTCTATGAAAATAACGCAAAGGAACTTAGCTGTATTTTTATTGATGAACTGTCCAAATGTGACTTTCTCCTCGAAGGAGCCGAAGAACTGATTGAGAAGATCAAAGACGATTACAAATTGATGGTCATAACCAATGGTTTATGGGATATTCAGAAGAAGAGAATCGGACAATCTAATCTCTATAATCATTTTGATGGTCTTATCGTCTCTGAGAAAGTCGGTTATGCCAAACCTGACAGCAGGATATTTGATCAGGCATTTAAAGAAGCATCTTATCCGGAAAAAGAGCAGGTGTTGATAATAGGTGATAGCCTGACTTCCGATATCAAGGGAGGTTTGCTCTATGGAATTGATACTTGCTGGTATAATCCCGAAGGAAAAGCCGCTGATAAAGAGATCACACCTGACTATGATGTCCGTTCATTTGAGGAACTTGAAAAACTGCTTTCAAAAAAAGTTTTGTGAATAACTTTGACAGCCTCTTCTCTATCTTTTCTATCGACAACGCAATAGGCAGCTGAGTCTGAAGCCCCGAGGGAAACTATTTTAAGATCAATTCCCTGTTCTGCAACGGCACCGATCATCTTATAAGCAAGCCCCTGGGAATGGATCAGACCTTCTCCTACAAGGGCAATAATAGAAAGGTCGTCCTGGGGGATGACAGATGTAATTGTATGAGGCGTATTATTTTCCAACAGGGTTACAGCTCTGTGCAAGTCGGGAGATTCGAGATAGATATTGATTGCTGTTTGGGAAGTCACAACAGATTTTATATTGATTCTGTTGGCATCGAACATAGATGTGACTTTTGCCAGAATCCCCTCCTTGATCCCTACACCGGCACCTTCCAGCTTTAATATAGCGAAGCTATCGCTGTAGGTCACACTTTTCAAATCTGAAGAATTCCCATTTCCCGAAGAGCAAATAACTGAAAGAGGATCAATAATACCTGCATTGTTGATATTGAAAATACGCACAGGTATTTCATTGTGCAGTAGAGGTTCAACTGTTCGCGGGTGTAAAATTTTTGCACCAAAATAAGAAAGCTCTGCTGCTTCATTATAGGTCAGTTTTTTAATCTTTCGCGCATTGGGAATCAATCGGGGATCTGCAGACATATAACCATTTACATCTTTCCAAACGTCGAGTGACTCTGCATCGATACAGCTTGCAATTGCTGCTGCAGAGTAATCACTTCCACCTCTTCCCAATAGATTCACTTTTCCATCGTCGGAAACACCGTAAAACCCGGGAACTATAAACACTCTATCTTTATGAAGCGCTTTTTTAACTTTATCAGAAGACTTTTCAAAATCAATAGAAGCATTCCTGAATGCTCCGTCTGTGACCAGACCAATATCTTCAGGCATGGCTTCAACAGCATCAATATCGTGATTTCGAAGAATGAGAGTCAGCATCAGAGAACTTAATTTTTCACCGTAACTGAGTACTTTATCTTCAACAAATTCGGGGATTTCTCCAATATAATGAATTCCCAGCAAATATTTTTCCAGTTCTTCAAGACGCTCTTTTATCTTTGTATAAGCATCAGAACGGATTTCCTCATCATCAATATTTTCCTCAAGAGTTTCTCTTTTCATATTTTTCAGATAGTTGATCATTGAAGTTATATGTTTATCATCGCGGCGGACTGTTTCCAGACCCTCAGTCAGAAAGTTCGTAATTCCGTAAAAAGCAGAAACGACTATTACAAGAGATCTGTCATAGCCTTTTATTGTTTTGATGATTTTCTGAATATCCTCTTTGCTTTTTAAGTTGGATCCACCGAATTTCACAACGATTTTTTTCATCTTTATCTCCTGTCTGAACTGAAAAAGGGTGCAATTAACGAATAAATATGATGAAAATAAAACGAAAATCATATATTTTATCTTCTCATTTGCTGATTGCGGCAAAAATGATCAATATTTTATAAAAAATAATTACGAAAAAGCTTGCCAATCCTTTAAAGTACGTTATCATAACTTTATAGAAAATGTAACAGCTTCCGGAGGATAAAAAATATTGAAAAAAGTCAAAGCCTTTGATTTCAGGACAGTGCTGCTTCTTGCTTTCATTTTAGGGGTTTCAATATTATATGGAAATGTAATGGGTCTTGCCAATTTCTTTTCAACTATTATGGCAACAGCCCATGACCTGCTGATCAATACAGTATTGTTTATTATCTCCATTACTGTTTTGGCCGGGGCTTTTGGAAGCTTTCTTTCTGAATTCGGAATCCTTTCGCTGTTAAATAGAGTTCTGGCTCCCGGAATCAAGCTTTTATGGAAATTACCAGGTTGTTCAGCGCTTGGAGCCATAAGTACTTATGTATCTGATAATCCGGCAATTATTGCTCTCTCGAAAGATGAGAGTTTTATAGAATATTTTGAAGACTATCAGAAACCGGCATTGGCTAATTTCGGAACTTCCTTCGGAATGGGTCTGGTTGTAACGGCATTTATGATGTCTCAAGGATATTTCAAAGAGGCTTTGATCGGAAACCTGGGTGCAATTCTCGGATCGGTAGTATCAACCAGAGTAATGCTCAGATTCACCAGGAAAGAGTTTTCTATTGAAAAAGGTCATAAACCATTAAAAGATAATCCCGAATCTTACAAATACAGAACGATTCGTGAGGGGAACCTATTCCAGAGAGTTCTCGATTCACTTCTTGAAGGTGGTAAAAACGGCCTGGAAATCGGTGCTCAGATTGTTCCCGGTGTACTGATAATCTGTACCATGGTTCTTATGATGACTTTTGATGGAGGAGCGGGCGGTTACGATGGAAGTGCTTATCAGGGCATTGCCATACTCCCGAAAGTCGGTGAATTCTTAGCCTGGCCGTTAAAATGGCTTTTTGGTTTTACTTCTCCTGATGCAATTGCTTTTCCGATTACAGCATTGGGCGCTGTTGGAGCTGCTCTTGCACTTATTCCGAACTTTCTTGCAGAAGGTTTGATTACAGGAAATGATATTGCAGTCTTTACAGCCATAGGAATGTGCTGGTCCGGTTATCTGTCGACTCATATAGCTATGATGGATTCCCTTGGATTCAGAAACCTGACACAGAAAGCAATATTGTCCCATACTATTGGCGGGATTGCTGCAGGTGTTTTCGCCCATTATTTATTTGTGTTATTTCTCGGATAATTTTATCCGTAAAATATATCTCTTCATTTATTACAATTTTACACTGTTTATCACCCTCTGAAGTTTTCAGAGGGTGATTCTTTTTTTGTCAGACTAAGTTCGGGATCCCGAAACTACGTTTCGCCCGAATTATCTTTTTGCAGTTGAGCAATCTATCCGTTACATTATAACTATGAAAAAGATTCTCAAAACAATTTATATTCTCATCATAGCAGTTATTTCTATCGCCGTTATCTATACAGCCGGTTATAGAACCGTTTTTTATATACTCAACAACAGATCCGTAAGCAGTGGCGATCAGGTTGATTTTTCCGGGTATGGTTCCGGGATAAGCTGGATTAACAAAAACAATAAAAAAACCTTATTTTTTATTCCATCTTCTGAGGAAATGGCATCTGAAAAATTATATGGCTCATGGTTGAATGGAATCTATGAAGAATTATCTGTAAATGTAATCATCCCGCCATTTGATATTGAAGGAAAAACCCCTTATCTTCTTGGGGAAAATGAATCCGTTTCAAGAAGAATCGATATGATTACCTATTTGTATAAATTATATAGTGAACAAATGGATGAAAAACACTCGATTACGATTGTGACGACCGGTGATGGTTCTCTGGCGGCACTGGAGCTGACAAAGAGATTCTCCACCATGGATAAGCTTATACTAATATCGCCTGTTCACACTTCTCTTGCAAGAAGAGGCGGTACTCTTTTTCACAAACTGGAAGGCCTTCCTGTGGTTCATTACATGATTCCCTGGCTCATTGACTCTTATGGCAAAAGCAGAGTGGGGTCTTACGATATCTTAAATGATAATCTCAATGCACAATTCAGTAATCAATTTCATTTGTTCTACCCGGAATTTATGAATTTGGCTTATAGTAGGATATTAAAGAAAAAGACCGCTATAGTGATGAATGATCTCAGTGAAGTCCAGTCAAACCGTTTTTTTATAATTTACGGAGATGATGACCTTTCTTATGGTCTTGAAGGTTTTGAGCGGATGGGTGATCAACTTGATAAGAGTGGAAGCGAAGTTTCCATTATGAGAATACCACAGTCGGGAAGGATGATTTTATTTGATAATGGAAGAGATCAGATAATTGATTTAGTAAGCATACTTCTACAATAAATTCATTTGTGTTATATTATTACTCATTCTTTTAATTGAGTGCGATATTGGAGATAGAATGGGTAAAGAAGATAACATAATTATCGATGAAAATGAAAAAACAAAAAAAGGTCCTGATTTCATCAGACAGATCATTAATTCTGATCTTGAATCCCGAATAAACGGCACAAGGGTTCACACCAGATTCCCACCGGAACCGAATGGGTACCTTCATATCGGCCATGCAAAATCTATCTGTTTGAATTTTGGAATTGCCGAAGATTATGAAGGTGGTGTCTATAACCTCCGTTTTGATGATACGAATCCGGAAAAAGAGGATACTGAATACGTTAATGCTATAAAAGAGGATATACAATGGCTGGGTTTTGATTGGAAAGAACAGCTCTTTTTTGCCTCCGATTATTTTGATAAATTTTATGAATTCGCTCTGGAACTTGTGAACAGTGGCAAGGCATATGTCGATAGCCTCAGTGCAGAAGAGATCCGCGAATATAGAGGTACACCGACAAAACCGGGAAAAAACTCTCCCTACCGGGATAGAACTATTGAAGAAAATCTTGAGATGCTTGAGAACATGAAAAATGGTAAGTATAAAGATGGGGAACACATATTGAGAGCCAGGATTGATATGGCTCATGCTAATATGAATATGAGAGACCCTGCCATTTACAGAATCAAGAATGCAAGCCATCACAGAACTGGTGATAAATGGCATATTTATCCCATGTATGATTTTGCTCATGGATATGAAGATGCTATTGAAGGGATAACCCATTCAATCTGTACTCTTGAATTTGAAAATCACAGACCTCTTTATGATTGGTTTCTCGATAATGTTTCAGCACCATGTCATCCCAAACAGATAGAGTTTGCAAGACTCAATCTCAGTCATACCGTTATGAGCAAGAGATACCTTCTCGAACTCGTAAAATCAAAACTGGTTGATGGCTGGGATGATCCCCGCATGCCGACGATTTCAGGTTTAAGAAGACGGGGTGTGAGTTCAACGGCTATTAGAAAATTCGCAAAAGAGATCGGCGTTTCCAAAGTGAACAGCCTTATCGATATGAATTTTTTCTATTACATCATCAGAGAAGAGATGAATGAAACTGCTGATAGAGTCATGGCTGTCCTCGATCCTTTAAAAGTAGTTATTACCAATTATGAAGAGGGGAAAACCGAAGAATTTGATGCCGATAACAACCCTCAGGTTGAAAACTGCAGCACAAGAAAAATTCCATTCTCCCGGGAAATCTATATTGAACGGGATGATTTCATGGAAGATGCTCCCAAAAAATTCTTCAGACTGGCACCGGGAAGAGAAGTCCGTTTAAAACATGCCTATTTTCTGACCTGCAACGATGTTGTTAAAGATAGTGAGGGCAATATAACCGAACTCCACTGTACGGTTGATCCTGAAACGAGAGGCGGGAATGCACCGGATGGAAGAAAAGTAAAGGGAACTATACACTGGGTCTCTGCAGAGTTTGCCATCAATGCAGAGGTTCGCTTGTATGATCATTTATTCACTCTTGAAGATATGTCCGATATGGAAGAGGGGAAAGAGTATAATGACTATCTTAACCCCGATTCGCAGATTATCATGCAGAATTGTAAAGTGGAACCCTCACTGGCAAATGTAGAACCGGGTAAACCTTATCAGTTCATGAGAAAAGGGTATTTCAGTGCCGATTCCAAGTATCACAGTGCTGATAAGCCTGTTTTCAATAGAGTAGTAGCCCTGAAGGATTCATGGGCTAAAATGAATAAAAAATAATATCACAGCCCCGGTTTTCCGGGGCTTATTGGTTTATAACTTACTATAGGCAACAGCTGTCTTCGCAGCCAGTTCCGCGTTGCTGTATACTAGTTGAATATTTGAATCGAGACTGTCTCCACCTGTCAGCTCTGCTACCCTGGCAAGTAGAAAGGGAGTTGATTCTTTTCCTTTAATTCCTTTTTCTTTTAACTCGGAAAGAGCTTTGTTGATAGCATTGTTGATAACAGATTCTTCCATGGAGTACTTTTTCGGTATAGGATTGGCAATGACTGCACCACCCTTTAATTTCAGATCCCATTTTGTCTTCAATACCGATGCTATTTGCTCTGCACTGTCCATTCTGTAATCTACTTCGAAACCGCTATGAGGTGTATAGAACGCCGGCATCTCTTTTGTACCGTAGCCGATAACCGGAACTCCGTTTGTTTCCAGGTATTCCAGTGTGAGCCCGATATCGAGGATTGATTTAGCTCCTGCACAGAAGACGGCAACATCCGTACGGGCAAGCTCCTGGAGATCTGCAGAAATATCAAATGTTTTTTCCGCTCCCCTGTGAACTCCCCCGATTCCACCAGTTGCAAACATTCTAATTCCTGCCATGGCTGCAATAATCATTGTTGAAGCAACCGTTGTTGCACCGTCTTTACCGGAAGAGGCTATAAAAGGAATATCTCTGCGACTGACTTTAGTCACTTTCTGTCCGGCTTTTCCGAGATAATCCAGTTCTTCAGGAGATAATCCTGCTTTTAATTTCCCTTTAATAATAGCAATAGTTGCAGGAACAGCTCCGTTTGTTCTTATGATATTTTCGACTTCCCTTGCTGTTTCCACATTCTGCGGGTAGGGCATGCCATGTGAGATTATTGTCGATTCCAGAGCAACTACCGGTTTTCCCTTATCTATTGCCTCCAGAACTTCGCTATTGATTTCCAGATATTTATTCATCAATTCTTTCCTTCATTATTTTTTCTATGTTGGGTATTGTCAAATCCCTGTTAATTGTATTTGTATTGAGCACAGTCAGTTCTGAAACAGCAGATGCAAATCTCAGAGTTTTTTCGATGGAAAACCCGTTATTATGAGAATAGGCAAGAGCCGCAGTAAAAGCATCACCTGCTCCTGTTGTATTGACTGCATTTACGGCATTGGTCTTATGTATAAAATGCCGATCTTTATCACAGTAGAAGATCCCTTTATCTCCCAGAGTCAGGAAAACTCTTTCCACTCCTTTATTGAGAAGAACTTCTGCGGCTTTCTTCATATCTGTTTCAGAGTTGATTGATAATCCCGAAAGAATTTCCGCTTCTATTTTATTTGGTTTTATTGTGTGAAAATCACCTATATTTTCTCTAATTTTTATAGCTTTTGCAGTTGATACGGTATCAAAAAAAATATCCATATGCCTGTATTTATCAGTTATATATCTAATAACTGTTTCAGGAAGGTTGGCATCGATAATAAGTAGTGAAGCGCCGTTGATAACTCTATGATTTTTTTCAATATAACTTTTATCAAAATGATCCATAATGGACATGGCTGATATGGCGGAGATCATCTCTTTCTTTTCATCTAGAATTGCGAGATAAGTGGATGTCTGGCATTGATCAAGGGTGATAGCATAATTCATATCTATTCCAGCTGTTCTGCATTCAGACATGAGTTGTTTTCCGTATATGTCATCTCCAAGAAGAGTCAGGAGTTTTACAGAAGATCCGAGTCTTGCCAGATTTTCAGCGATATTTCTTCCTACGCCACCTGCTGAAAGTGTCACTGTTCCGGGATTTGAGTCCCTGCTGATAAAATTTGCTGTCGGTGAACCTGAAATATCCATATTGGCACCGCCGATAACGACAATGTAGGGATCTTCACGAAGAATATATCCCTTGCCTTTTATATACCCTTTTTCTGTAAGGTTCATTATGTGCCCGGCAACTGCCGAGCGGCTGATTCCAAGTTTTGTTGAACACTCTTTCTGACTTATCAGAGGATTTTCCATAATTAATTGAAGAACCTCTTCTTCTCTTTTAGTCATACATACTCCAAACACATGTTAGTGTCGCCAACATGTGTTTGTATTGTAAGAGTAATTATGTCCTATGTCAATAAAAGATCACTTAACTGATAACTTTCAGTTCTTTCCCGATTTTGATAAAAGCTTCGAGAGCTTTATCCAGGTCCTCACGGGAATGAGCCGCGGAAATCTGGGTTCTTATCCTGGCTTTTCCTCTTGGAACAACAGGGAAGGCAAATCCGATAACATAAATTCCCTTTTCCAGAAGTCTGTCAGCCATTTTTAAAGCCAGTGGTTCGTCATATAACATGACCGGAATAATCGCCGTATTTCCCGGTACAACATCAAAACCGGCTTCCACTATTTTCTTCTTGAAATAAGCGGCATTAGAGCGGGTTTTTTCTGCAAGTTCATTGGATTTGCTGAGAATATCAATGACTTTGGAAGTCGCACCAACAATAGCAGGAGCTACAGTATTGGAAAAGAGGTAAGGTCTTGATTTCTGTCGTAGCATTTCAATAATCTCTTTCCTTCCCGACGTACATCCGCCGTTTCCGCCACCCATGGCTTTCCCAAAGGTAGTCGTGATTATATCAACTCTTCCCATAACATTGCAGTGTTCCGCTGTTCCCTTTCCTTTTTCACCTATATAACCAGTGGCGTGGGAATCATCTACCATCACCAGAGCATTGTATTTTTCTGCCAGGTCACAAATAACATCAAGGCGGGCGATATCTCCATCCATTGAAAATACACCGTCAGTAACGACAATTCGATATCTTGCCCCCGATGCTTCTTTAAGAGCTCTTTCTAGATCTTCCATATTGGAGTGTTTATATCGGTATCGTTCAGCTTTGCATAATCTGACACCGTCTATTATAGATGCATGGTTTAATTCATCGGAAATAATGGCATCTTCTGCAGTTAATAAAGGTTCGAAAACTCCACCGTTCGCATCAAAAGCGGCACAGTACAAAATTGTATCTTCTGTACCGAGAAAATCAGAAACTTGTTTTTCAAGATCTTTGTGAATATCCTGAGTTCCGCAGATAAATCTGACAGAAGATAAACCATAACCTCTGTGTTCCATAACGTCCTGAGCTGCTTTAATTACTTCTTTATTTCCAGCCAGACCAAGATAATTATTGGAACAGAAATTTAAAACTTCCGCTCCTGTTGAAACTGAGATCCGGGCATTCTGGGGGGATGTAATAATCCTTTCTTTTTTGTAAAGTCCCTGGTTTTTCAACTCAGTAAAAGTATTCTGCAAATCTTCTTTCATTTTTCCGAACATAATTGTTTCCTTTAATATTTTTTTTAATTTATTCGTCGAGCCTTCATCCTCAACGAATACAGATACCTTGCAGCTTGCTGCAGGTGTCTTCATTGTGTATATTCTAACATAAAAAAACGGTAGTACAATATTAAAAGGAGTCTGTTCGTGCTTGGTGTTTATGATGATGTAAGAGGCTGGTATGATTCCCTGAAGGAAAATGAAAAGCTTTTATTATGGCAATTGTTTTCCGGTTATTTGAATAACAATGAACTGACTTTATGTATGTCTGAAGTGCGCAAAGGAAAAGATGATTTATTTGAAATTCATTATAAACATGGTTATCTTGATAAATATCAGATATATTTTCATCAGATTATAAGAAAAATCAGTGATATGGGAGAAGATAATGGAAGGAACAGTTGAAGATCAGGATCCAATGGAACAGGTTTTATGGGATTCATGGAAAATCCTTCTGATTAGAGGGTTTTTTATCAGTCTGATTGGATTGATTCTGGTTATTCGTCCCTCTGCCGGTCTGGCATTTACGGCAATTTCTTTTGCTCTTTTTATTGCAATTGACGGAATCACTCAGCTCGTAGTTGGTTTCAAAATGAATAATGCTTCCAAACTCTGGTGGGGATCTGTTATCAGAGGTGTACTTGAGATCATTATTGCCGCAGTTATTATTTCACACCCAAAGGGATTTGGAGAATTCGGAGCTTCTGCCCTGCTTGTTATTCTGGGAATAGTATTGATAATTTCGGGAATTGTAGACTTCCAATTCAGAAAGATAAAAGGCGGAATATTCAGCTCCATTATCCTTTTTATTATGGGACTTTTACTTCTGTCGGCACCTTTATTTACTGTTTCTTTTATTTTGAGAATAATTGGTATTTCTTCGCTTGCTGCGGGAACTGCCAGAATCTTCAGAGCTATTCAGTATAGAAAAAAAGCTAATTAACCTTCATAAGAAGCAGGGTCTGATCATCATGCTGGTTGGTTCCTGTCGTAAATGTGTCGAGGGTTTTTCTTATCTCAGCAGTTAAATCTACAGGGTTCATAGATGCATTTCTCTTTATTATAGAAAGCAGTCTGTTTGTAGAGAACTCTTCTCCTTCAACATTTCTAGCTTCATTGAGACCATCAGTAAAAAGAACCAGGTAATCTCCATCACCGACCTGAAATCTTTTATGTCCGAACTCAGTATCAGCTTCCAGTCCGAGAGGCAATCCATCAGTATCGAATTTTATAAATTTATCTCTTGCCGCTCTATACACATAGAGTGGGTGATGGGCTCCATTGGTATAAGAAACTACCTTTTCCTGATTATCAAATATAAACAAACCGATTGTAGCAAAGTGATCAATACCGAGCCTGGCTGTCAGCAGATTGTTGAGCAGAGTCACTACATTTCTGGCATTGTGAGTTTTTGATGTTATCAGCCGCAAAATCGTCCGGATCATGATCATTACCAGAGAGGCTGGAACTCCTTTTCCGGCTACATCACATACGGTGATAAGAATTTTGTTATCATCGAGCTGAAAGGCATCATAATAGTCTCCACTAATCCCTTTTGCCGCTTCGGAATATGCATGGATAGATGCATTCTTCATCATGGGAAGTTTTTCCGGTAGCAGGTTTTTCTGGATATCCGAAGCAACATCCAATTCTTTCATAAGTTCATGTCTTGAGAGAAGTTCCTGATACTTGTTTAGATTATCCAGTGCCATAGCGGAATACTCACCATATGAACGCAGGAAAGAATAATCGAGGTCGGAAAAATATTTGTTCTCAGAAGTATTGCAGACACCGAGAATCCCAAGAAGCCTGTTTCCTACAAGTAGTGGTATGAGTACCATTGAACTGATAAACAATTCATCTTCGGGATTTTTATTGTGAGGAAGCCTGTCATCATCCGAAGAATTTCGGATGTAAACAGAATCTCCTGATGATCCAACTTCACCTATCAATCCATCGCCCACATCTATAGTAAGTGATTTGAAATAGGCAATTGTATTGTCTTTTCTGTTACTAACTTTTTTGGATATCTGGAAAGGGGGAGGGAAATAGCCCGAAATATTTGAAACAACAAGCTTTTTGGATTCTTCATCAATCGTAAACATGACACCGGCCTCAGCATTTACACTGTCTATACCGAGTTCAACCATATTGTCAATAAATCCCTGCTGGTCAAGATCGATGGATATCGAGTTTCCGATATCTCTCATAACATCTCGCAGAGAATCCATTTTCTGCCACAATGTATCTGTAAACATTTCGAAATTAGTTGTCAGATTTCCAAATTCATCTTTAGATTTTATCTGCAATTTTGCTGAAAAATCCCCATTAGCCAGTTTCGCTATATAAATCTCCATTTTTTTAATATTAATGGTTGTCTGCCTTGAGAACAGTGTACTTATTATAACAATAAAGGCCAGAATTACACCGATTAACTGTATAGATTCGACTCTTCTCTGAACAATGAATTTACTGATTTCCTCATCTATCTGTGTAAGAACATAATTAAAAAGATTATCAATTTCAAAAACAGCACTATCAATCAGTCTCATATTTTCTTCAATCTCAGTAAAATCTGCGAGAAGGGCAGGGTTTTTTAATTCACCAGTAAGAAGTTTTTCATAAAGATCGATTATACTCGTATCGGCACTATCAATTAATTTGAGGTCCTGATTGTTGATGAGTATATTCAGCCTGATATTTATAGGTTTGTAATAATCGTTGAATACAATATCCCATTCACCGGAAATCTCATCGAGAGTGTTTCTGATTCTTCCGCTCAGTTCATTGATTGTTTCATCTGATGTAAAATCTTTCAATTCTGTATAGAAAATGCTATATGCGGAAATCCATTCTTCATAAGTATCTTCTATTAAGTTTTCACTGGATATAAACTGGGCACTCTTCAGGGATAACTCATTCTGGAGAGAGAGCAATTTTGTTCCCTGAAGTTCTACTGCCTTGAGATTCATTGAATCCTGGAACCTCGTATATATGAGGAATGTTGCTGCAAGGAATCCCAAAACAACAATAAAACCTATAGAAAAGAGTTTGCTTCTTATTTTCATCTCTTAACCCTCGTACTTCATTAACAATAGAGACTGATCATCATAGAGATTGGAACCTCTCAGGAATATCTCCATCTCTTCGCCGATTATTTCTGAAATTTCATCAGCATTCTTTTCGGCATATTTTTTTATCTCTCTGAAAAGTGTTTTTGAACTGAATTCATTTCCGTGAATATTTCTGGCCTCAGTGATTCCGTCTGTAAAAATTGCGGCAATATCTCCTGAGTTGAGTTTAATTTTCTGCTGAGGATAAACAGTATCTTTTTCAACACCTACAGGAAGACCCTCTGTATTGAAATTGACAAATCGGCCATTTTCTCTGCGGAAAATATGCAAAGGAAGATCTGCGGCGTTGGAAAATGTCAGTTCTCCTGTTTTGTTATCGATGATAGCGATACCCATTGTGGCATACTGGTCACTGCCCACTTTTCCGGATATATTGCTGTTTAACATGGTCAGCATTGTTCCCGCATCGCGGTCAGGCTGTGCAATTACTCTCAGAATTGTTCTGATCATAACCATTACAAGAGCTGCAGGAATCCCTTTTCCGGCAACATCACATACTACAACTGCTGTTTTACTTTCAGATATATTGAATATGTCGTAATAGTCTCCACTGATCCCTTTTGCTGTATTGTGAAAAGTTGAGATCTGCAGGTTTCGATAACGGGGCATTTTTTTCAGTCTTAATCCCTGTTGAATCTCAGTGGCGATGGATAGCTCTCTGGATAACTCGAATTTTTCTTTGAGCTCTGTATATTTATAGCGGTTATCTATAGAAAGGGCAGTATATTCACCAAAAGTTTTCATATTGGTAAAACTCAAGTCGGAAAAATAGTCATATGGTTCTGTTTTCGCCAGTGCAAATACACCGAGGACATTATTGGATACGAGCAGTGGAATAGCCATAAAAGAACTTATGTGCAGTGGATCATTTGACCATCTGCTGGGAAGTTCTTTTGATTTCTCTACCTGCTTGACGAAAACAGCTTCTCCGGTACTGGCCACCTTGCCAATAATATTTTCACCGGGAACTATACTTTTTTCATTAAAAAATTTGTAGGCTCTCGCTGAATCCTGGCTCATCGCTGTAGAAACAGGATAAGGGGGAGGGAAGTATCCGCTGACGAAAGCGGGATTGAGGATATTTTCTTCAGAATCATATAAAAATATTGCTCCCGCATCAGCATCGGAGTTGGTGATCGCAAGATTCAGTATCTCTTTCTCAACTGTCTGGATATCGTCCATCTCACCACCAATTCCCGCCATCTCTTTCATAATAGTACGAACGGCATCGAGTCTGGCCCAAAGCATTTCGGTAAAGGAATTAAAGTTTTCAGATAGAGTTTTGAATTCGTCACTACTCTTAATATTCAGCTTCACGTTAAAGTTTCCTGCTGTAACCTGCTTGGCTGTGCTTTCAACGAGCTTTACTTGTCTGGATAACCCTCCGGCATACATGAATGCGACAATCATAGCAGCAACAATGACGAGTGATAAAATGATAGCTACTAATATAAATGTAAAATTGATTCTTCGTTCTATCTCTACAGAAATATTAAAAATCAAAATTTTCACAATTGTCGTATAACTGATTAATTCACGTTCTACAATTTTTTCAAAATTTGTGAACTTTTCAAGAAGCCTGATTTCTTCAGGATCCAGTAATAGATTTAAATCGGAATTTTTAGAAGCATATGAAAATGTGAACTGCCCGATTTTACTCTTAAGATTATTTCCAGAAACATCTTTTATTCTTTCAGAAAATTCATTAATACTTGAATCTTTTATACTTTCCCATCTATTTGTAAGATTTAAAATATCTGTCGTCAGTTTCTTACCGATCAGATCAATGTTTGGATTTTCATTCAATTGCTGCAGATATGATGAATAAGTGGATATGGATAAATTCCAGTAGGACTCCATTTCCATAAAGTTATATCTTGAATTTACAAGTGCCGAAGTTCGATAGTTTATATTATTGAGCTTGTTCAGTACTTTTTCAGATTGTATTTCTATATTTTTCAGCATAGTAATATTGTGTAAAAGCACAAAGAACAGGGCAATTGCAATTATAAATGCGGCTGCTGTGGATAACTCCATAATAAGCATTTTCTGCCGGATTCTCATCAGATTCTCCAATAGTATTTGATATTAAATTTTTAGAATAAGATTAGCTTAGACTTTAAGGATTCTACCATATCTTCTGTTCTATAGGAAATGAAAAAATATTCTACTTTCTTAAGACCACGCTTATATGTTAGATTTTGATTCATTATGAAAAAGACTATACTTATCCTTTTATTCCCCATATTTCTCATATCCTGTTCCCGAGAGAAGTTTGAAGCTCATTCAGAAAACCAGTTCCTAATGGGAACAGTCTGCATCATCACTCTTTATAACGGCGAATCTCTGGATATTTTTAACAATGCTTTTAAAGTAATTGAAGAAGAAGACCTTTTAATGAGTCTTCAGAAAGGGAATAGCGAACTTTCCAGGCTTAATTCATCTTCGGGAATAAGCGCTGTTTCCGTATCAGAGGATACGTTTAATGTAATCCGTTCATCTTTAAATTATTCAAAAATTTCCAGAGGTGCTTTTGATCCCACGATAGCTCCACTGGTTGAACTCTGGGGAATTGGAGAGGGACATGATGGCCGGGTTCCCCCTTCCGATGAAATCGAATCTATGAAAAACCTGACAGATTACAGAAAAGTAGAGCTTTCAGATAATAAAGAAGTATTTCTCAAAGACCGGGGCATGAAAATCGATCTCGGTGGTATCGCCAAAGGTTATATCGCAGATAAAGTAAAAGAATTCTTAGTCTCCAACAATGTAAAACAGGGAATTATCAATCTCGGTGGCAATATTGTTGTTATTGGTAGTAAACCGGGAAAACAGCCATGGAAAATTGGAATACAGAATCCCTTTGAATCCCGTGGAAATCACATAGGAATTGTCGAAGTCATAGATAAAACAATTGTGACTTCGGGAATATACGAAAGGTTTTTTTATTCTGAAGGAAAGAGATACCATCATATACTTGATCCCGAAACGGGATACCCCGTCGAGAATGATCTGGCTTCAGTTACAATAATCTCAGAGATGTCGATTGATGCCGATGCCTTATCTACTTCTCTGTTTGTTCTGGGAGTGGAAGAGGGTATTGAGCTTATTGATTCTATTGATAATTCGGAAGCCGTTTTTATCACAAAGGAAAAAAATGTAATATATTCTTCCGGTGCAGCTGAAATATTTACTCTAAATGATGATACATACAGTGAAATCAGCTTCAATCAGTACAAATCTATTTCTTTGCAATAGCAATTAACCGCTTGGCATTCTGGTCGTATAGAGAGCCGTCATAATCTCCAAAGAATTCGATTGATTCAAATCCGGCTTCTGTTAATAATCCTGCGAGCTCCAGCGCCGAGAATATTCTATGTCGGAAAACAGCATCTTTTTCAACGCCCTCTTTTAAAAAGATCCAGCGGGTTTCCAGTTCAGTCCAGTTCAGATTGATGGAATACTCAACCATAATCTTAAAATCATCATATTCATACCAGAAGCAATCTCTGAAATCCTTGGCGATAATCTCTTTTCCGGTGCACTCAATTATAAATTTACCACCTGTTTTCAGAGACTCAAAGATATTCTTAAAATAGACCAGGTCATCTTCGGGATCTTCAAAATAACCGATGGAATTGTAGAGATTCGTTGCGCAGTCAAAACTTTCTTTACGAAGGAAATTGAGAATATCCTCTTCTACAAATTCAATTTTCAGTCCTTTCTCATGGCTTCTCTCCACAGCTGTTTTCAAGTAGGGAGCCGTAACATCAACCCCGGTCACTTTCATCCCTCTGTCTGCAAATATGATTGAATGCCTTCCCTGGCCGCAGCAGCTGTCCAGTACAGAATCTCCCGGTTTCAGATCAGATAACATGATCAGGTTATCTATCTCATATGCCGCGGAATTGATCCTTTCCCTATCAAACATGACAGGTCCGTAAGTAACCCAGAAATCATCATCATAATACCACTTTTTATTCATTAAAAACCTCGAAATACCGAAAATATTGGATATAAGTCGACTGTACGATATATTAAATTATACTTAGAGAAAGATGTAAAATCCGTAAGGAGGATTATACAATGAAAAAAATCACAGCTATTGTCATATTTATTATATCGGCACTGGCAGCTTTTGCACAGACTGTTCATTCATCAGGTGATAATGCATTCAATCTGTATTCAATTCAGAGTTTGGGAGGCGGTGTGCATGTCACAGATATGGATACTCCCCATAACACTATGTACAATCCTGCCTCAGCAGCAGGATTTCAGAGAACTACTGCTGATCTGAATTACATCAATCTTCAGGGATTGGGCACAATTACAGGTGCCGGACATGCCATTAATGGTGCCATGTCTTTTCCCACCAAATACGGAGTCCTCACAGGATCTCTGCGATGGATTGGAACAAACGGGTTAATTAACTCTGTAATGGATTACGGAAATATGTTCCAGGGGAATTTTACATTTTCAAAAGAGCTCTATTCTGATTTCTATCTGGGAGCCGGAACAACAATCACAGTGGGGAGCTCATATGGAGTGGCCACGAATGTCGATTGGGGACTCGGGCTTAATCTCGGTTTTATCCACATGCCCGGTACTCTGGGATTTATGAAGAACTTCAAGTGGGGGATGACACTTGCCAATATGGGTAAAGGTTATGGTGATGCCGGTGTCGGTTATGGATATGATGAAGCCATTCCCGGGAACTTCACTCTTGGAATGGGCGCACAATTTGATCTTATAGATAAAGATAAATTTGTCTGGACAGTGGAAGCTGATGTGAGAACACCTACTTTTACTGATCTTAAATTTGATATAGGTACAGACATATTGATAGGGAATCTTGTCAATATCGATTCATCGGTATCTCTCTCTCTCCGCGATGCCATTGCCGGTGAAATAGGGACTTTAATTCCCTCTGTAGGTATTTCTGTAAAAATCCCTTTGGGCAGCAAAGAGGGATCCGGTGTGCTGGGTTCAAGTGAAATGAATGTGAACATTGCCGCAGCACCGCTTTATGATGGAGTCTGGGCATTTGGCGGCGGTCTTACAATACCTTTTGGAGTAGTAGATGAGAATCCTCCGAAACTTATTGTAGAATTTGATAAAACTCAGTATATTTCTCCCAACTTTGATGGGACACAAGATGAACTCATCATCCCTTTCACAGTAGAAGATGAGCGCTATATCAAGGGTTATTCCCTGATAATAAGAAATGACGATGGCCTAATCGTCAAAGAGATATACAATAAAAATGAACGGCCGGAAAATGAAACGATAAAAAATCTCTTCGGCAGAATCGTTTCGGCAAAAGAGGGCACTTCTGTTCCTCAGTCATTTCGATGGGACGGAAAAGCTGATTCAGGAGAAATGGTTCCCGATGGAAAATATGATTTTACTATAGTTTTCTGGGATGATAACCTCAATTATACAGAGCCATATCCGGGAGTATTTATTATCGATACAATCGCCCCGGAAATAAAATTAGAGCAGATAGAAGGTACAGATCTTATTTTCTCTCCAGATGGTGATGGCAATAAAGATACAATTCAGTTTTCTCAGTCTGGATCAGAAGAATCGGAATGGAAGGGAACAATAACCGATGCCGCAGGCAATATTGTAAAAGAATTTATTTGGTACGGCACAATTGATAACGCTATATGGGATGGAACAGATAATAATGGAATCCTTGTTCCTGATGGAGTTTACCAATATCAGGTCATTGCCATAGATGAAGCAGGGAATACTGTAAAAAAAGCTGCTGAAAACAATACAATCTGGGATGATCTAGAATCAGATTCGGATATCAGTTCCAATGAAACCTATGAATTGGAAGAGATCGAAATTCAGGATTCTGTTGAAGCGGTGAAGAACAGCATAATTTCCAATATCATCGTCAATACCAAAAAACCTCCAGTCAATGTATATATTGATAAAGCATGGTTTGCTCCGGCAAGTGATAATGGCGAACAGGAATTGAACTTCACACTTGATGTACCTGTTAAAACAGGAATTGTTGAATGGGGACTGGATATAATAAACAGCAGTGGAAATACTGTAAAAACTTTTTCCAGTAAAGAAGATGGTTGGGGTCCAATACCTGAATCAATTACATACAACGGAAAAGATAGATTCAATGCAGTACTGAATGAAGATTCCTATAAGGGGCGGCTGATAATCAAATATCAGAACGGATATAATCCTATGGCTGAATCTCCAATATTTAATGTGGATGTGACAAACCCTACAAGTCGTTTAAGCACGGCTTATAGAATCTTCTCTCCCAACGGAGACAACAATAAGGATGAAGCCAGATTCACACAAAGTGGTTCCGTAGAAGATGAATGGATCGGAGTAATTGAAGATTCGAATGGGAATACTGTAAAACAGTTCAGTTGGAAAAACGGAATAGATAGTACCATGAACTGGGATGGAAGAAATAATGATGGAGATATAGCAGACGATGGAGAATACAATTATTATCTGACTGCTACCGATAAAGCTGGAAATACCAGCAAGTCCAATATTGTTATTGTCCAGCTCGACAACAGTGATACGGAAGCGGCAATCTCTGTCAATCTCGATGCGTTCTCTCCTAATAATGACGGGGTAAAAGACAACATTGAGCTCCATCCGATAGTAAAAGAGGGCAGCAGCATCAAATCCTACGCGATTTCAGTTCTCGATAAAAATAAAGCTGAACTTATCAGCTGGTCAGGCACGGGATCTATACCCCGTGAAATTAAATGGAACGGGAAGTCCGATGATGGATCACTAGCCGCAGATGGACTCTATAGCTCTCATATCAGAATAGAATTTGAAAAAGGAGATATCAGGGAAGCTGATTCTACAACTTTTGTTCTTGATACAGTCAGCCCTGAAATAAATATAGAGTCAGCATTTACTCTCTTTTCACCTGATGGTGACAATAAAAAAGATTATATCTCGATCAATCAGAATTCGAGTAGAGAAGATGAGTTTTACGGTCAGATTACCGATGCTGATGGAAATATCATCAAAAGCTGGTTCTGGAGTGATCAGCTTGTATCAATAGACTGGGATGGAAATGATGAATCGGGTAACCTTTCATTAGATGGAAAATTTAAATATACCGTAGAGAGTGAAGATCAGGCTGGAAATAAGACAGTAAAAGTGCTCAGCAATATTACAATTGATACAAATGATACACCTGTATTTCTAACGGTTAAAAATAATGCTTTCGCTCCGTCATTAACCGATGGAATTAATTCACAGCAGTTTTCCATGATAGTGAGCAATACATCAGGCATAGACACGTGGAAGCTGGAAATGGTTCACTCCGATGGTTCTAAGGTGAAAACCTTTGGTACTGCAGATTCACGGGACATTCCATCTAAACTTGATTGGGATGGATATAGCGATAGCGGATCAGTCGTTGAAGGTGAGTATATTGCCCTATTGTCAATTCAATATTTGAAAGGGAATAATCCGCTAATAGAATCAACTCCTTTTGTCCTTGATAACAGCGCTCCTGATGTGCGCCTCCTGATGCAGCCTAAGCCATTCTCTCCTGATGATGACAATGTCGATGATGAACTGAATATTTCAATTTCAGTAGATGATCTGAGTGCAGTAAGAGACTGGGAGATGGTTATTAATGATCCGAAAGGACGTGAATTTATCTCCTTCAAAGGTCGGGGAAGACCTTCTGAAAGAATTATCTGGGATGGAAGATCTATGAAAGGGGAACTGGTTCAGTCTGCTGAAGATTATACTTACCAGTTCCAGATAAGCGATATTCTAGGCAATTCAAAATCTGTCAGCGGTGATATACCTGTTGATGTTCTGGTTGTAAAAGATGGCGATCGATTTAAAATACAGATTTCCAGCATAACATTTAAACCGGACAGTGCGGAATTTAATGATACAGGAGATTTGAAAGAGAAAAATGAGAAGATACTCGGAAGAATTGCAGAAATCCTGAAGAAATACTCCAGTTACAGTATTTTAATTGAAGGAAATGCCGCAAGTACAAAATACTACAATCAGAAACTTGCAGAAAAAGAGGAGATAGAAGAACTGCAACCCCTATCGCTTCAGAGAGCTGAAACCGTTCGTGACAAGTTGATTTCTCTTGGAATAACCAGAGGGCGATTAGATGTAGAAGGTAAAGGCGGGACTAACCCCGTTGTACCTCACGATGATCTGGAAAATGCCTGGAAAAACAGGCGTGTAGAATTTATTCTACTAAAATGATTTTAATACTCCCCCTCCTATGTTTGAGGGGGGGATTAAAAAAAAGACTTGTGTCTATGAGAATTAGATGTAAAAATAAACTTCTTTTATGAAACTACTTAATTAAGGGATTGACTGTGTTGAATAATGATTGTTCAGTAAGTGCCGATAAATACAGACGCGAACTAAATGAAATTCTGGAAGAATTAATTGAGTATAAACCATCGCTTTTTTCAAATAGCGGAATGACTCAATTATTCAACTGGAGAGCAATATTTGACTTCTCTTCCGATGCATGGGATCTCTATGACAATGAAAACAGGACTGCAATAATAAACGCCCTTGCAGAAAAAAGAACATTATTCATTGCTCTTATGACTTTTAAGTCAATGTATATTGAGATGAACCGCCCGGATATCGCCAGTGCTGCCGGCCTTTCTCTAGCTCGTTTTCTCGAGGACATTATTGTTGATACCGACTATCCCGTTGATTACGGGCAATTTGATGTGACTATCAATGAGAATCTGTTTTAGCAGCTAATCTTTCAAATAGAATCCTATACCGTTTTTTTCACCTTTTTTAATCTTGTACATAGCTGAATCAGCATGGATGATCAATTGATCTGCTGTGGCTTCCTGTTCGGGATAAATACTGATTCCGATGCTCATTCCGATTGTAATTTTCGCACTATCGAGAACGATGGCTTTACTTGCCTGTTCAATGATTTTTTTCCCGACTTTTCTGGCTTCATTGCGGTTCTTTACAGGATTCAGCAGAATGAGAAACTCATCACCACCTATTCTCGCTACAGAATCTGTCGATCTCAATATCGAGCGCAGTCTATTGGCGATTTCTATCAGAACCTGGTCTCCCACATTATGTCCCCACGTATCATTTACAGGTTTGAAATTATCGAGATCTATAAATAAAACAGCGAGTATTTCACCTCTTCGATGAGCCTGCTTCATAGCGAGTTCAAGTGTTTCATTAAAAACTCTTCTATTGGCCAGACCTGTTAAATTATCATGAGTTGCCAATTCCAGTATTTTTTTGTTAGCTGCTTCAAGTTCCTCTTTTTCCTCGAGGATCAGATTGTTGAGTTCATTAACTTTTTCAAAGTTTCTGGAATTATCTATGGCAATAGACAAATATGCTGCAAGAGACTTCAAAAGCTGTACATGTTCTTCTTTGTAGGCATTTTCATAATAACTGAGTATTGCAATAACTCCTATCTCATCATTTCTCATAAAAATGGGAACAGTCAGCATAGACTTTGCATGCTGTGGGCTATCACCGTATATTTTTCTTTTTTTAATGTACTTGGTATATTCTTTTTCCAGGTTATTAATGACTACTTCTTTTTTATTTTTTATTGACCAGGCGGCAAAGGAACTATTTTCGTCAGCATTATAAGTAAAAGGGTCTATATCTATACCGTTTTCGATAGCTTTGATTATATCGAGTTTATCATTTTCCCTATCGAAAAATGCAATGTGAAAATTTTCAGCATCCATCAGTATATTTATATTCTGATAAACAGTATTAAATATATTATTTAATTCCAGACTGGACATAGTTTCACGGGCTATTTTGTTTAATACAGTCATCCAGTTAAGAGATTCTTTAAGTTCCATATTCTGGATTTTGAATAACTCGGCATGTTTTTTATTTCGTTCGAGTTCATACTCCATTTCCATATTCTGGAATTTTTTTTCGGCTTCCATTTTACTTAAGATAATTTCTGTCTGGAAATGATCCTTACTATATTTCAGTGACAACTCAAATTCACCTTTTTCTTCATAATATTCAGCTAGTTTTAAACAGCTTGTGCTATAAACTGTTTTGTAATTGATTTCCCTGCTGAGTTCAATTGCCTCTTCAAAGAATTTTTTTTCGTTCTCGATACCACCAAGCATGATCAATAATTCACACTTGATTTTTTTATTCGACTCCTGGCACTGAGACAGTGCATCATTTATATAATTTTTTGCAGCTACGATATCATTTTGCCCGATTTTAACGGCAGCCAGTTCAGAAAGGCAATCTACATCGTTTATACGGGAAACAAAATTTTCTGATATATTTTTACTCTGCAATAAATATTTTTCCGCCTCGTCGTATTGCATTAGCTTGGAATAGCAGGTACCGAGATTTATCTGGACTGCAGATTTCAGCTCCAGGAAACTTTCTGTTTTTTCTATTTTTACTAGCAGATCATGGAAATGAGTGATGGCTTTATCGAGGTTTTTATTTTCCATAAAAAGGGTCCCGATATTATTGAGAGCCGCAAACTCCCTTTCAAATAAACCGGCTTTTCTGCTTAGTTTCAGGCTTCTGGAATAATAATGAAAGGCATTATTGTTATCACTTATATCGTTATATGCCGCACCTATTGCATTCAATATCTTGATATGTTCTTCACTTAGATCGTTATCATCATATTCATCTGAAAGTACTGTCAGAAGTTCAATTGCCTCTTTCAGCCTTGATAGGTAAATGAGACACCAACCCTGATATAACCTGGTCTCCTGAATCTCTTTTAAGAATTCTAACTCAATACATTCTTTTTCAACAATAAGAGAATCAGAGAGGGCTTTAACCGGATCGATAGCGACATTATCCGAGATTTGTAAGAGTTTTTTTTGAATCTTTTCTTTTTGTTTATTTACTGTTGCCATGTTGTAATAGATCCTCTGTAAATAATTATATGACAGTTTACACCTAAAATTAGAAAAAATAGATAGTTTTAATTATATTGTTATTGAGTTCTTTTTTTAGTATAGTTGTTTAAATACATTTTTTTCGGGAGATTTACCATGTATTCAACGATGATTTTAACCCATGGTCTTATATATACAGGCGGATTTGCCCTGATTATTCTTGTTTCGGTATTAATTAATCCCCGTATCTGGATGCAGGATTTTCCCGAAGATGTAAAGAATGATATTCCACCGAAGAACAATAGAGAATTGCAGCAGACTTTCATCACCGGATTTATTTTTGCTCTTTTTATTGTCGGTTTTCCAATTTTTTCACTTTCTGTTTATATAAAAGATTTCCAGATAGATGATTCCTTTACCACACTTTTTCTTTATTCATTTTCAGTAATGATGATCTGTAATATTCTCTATTGGGTCATTTTTGATATTCTTATATTTAATCTGGTTATAAGCCATATAAGGACAGTTCCCGGTCTTAAAAAGAAATTGAAATTTTCCGGTTGGAAAAGACAGGCTTTCGGTCTTCTTGTCGGAATTTTGACTTGTGGTTTAATTTCTTCTTTCGCAGTTATAACAGCACGATTTTTTAACTGATTAAATAAAATTCTTGTCTATTTTTAAAATATGGGTGACAATTCTCTTTGAAAAAGGAGAAAATTATATTTATGAAAAAGTTCGTCTTTTTTTTAGCTTTGAGTGCAAGCGTTTGCACAATATCTTTATGGGCTGAAAAATCAATAGAATTATCAGCCAGTTCCCTCGAAGTGGAAATAGGGGCATCTCTTGAATTATCCTGTCGTGTTGATGATGGCGGCAAAGGATTTCCCCAATTCAAATGGAGTTCGACATCAGGTTCTGTCACTGAAACAGATGTGGCTGGTGAAGTTGATTTTCATGCTCCTCTACATAGTGGTACAGCTGTCATATCTGTTGATGTTGCCATAAATGGTGAGAATACCACAAAAACAATTGAAGTTGCCATTTTACCTGAAGGTGCTCTTAAGAAAACGGCAGATATACTGATTACCGTAGATACAAATACTTTGGAAAATGTCTGGGTTAATGATTCTTATCCATCTGAATCTTTTAAGGGTCCTTTATCAATAAAAGGTACTTTCAGATATGATCCTGATAGTGAACTGGCTTTTGCCGGAGGGAACTGGCCTCTATACGATATGTTCGATGACGGAACTCATGGAGATAGGGAAGCCAATGACGGTATCTGGTCAATCCTCATGAAGTTTGAAAAAACAGATGCAAAAGTTTATTTTGCTTTAGATGACATAAATACCTATCGGGTTCAGTACGAAAGTGGTTTGGCATGGGCAATTAAAATGGCATGGATAGAACTGGATGACTTCCCCGATGATCATACAGAAGTAGCTTTTATTCCAGATAGAGATAAAATAGTAAGCTGGACTGCTGAAATGGCTGAAGAAGGAGGTATCTATGAAGCGAGATAAGATTATATTATTACTATCGGCCATTGTATTATCCATTATTATTTCAAGTTGTGATTCTGAAAAGGATATGCCTCTTGAACGTTTTGAAGCGAGATACATCTTTTCAGATGGAACCGATAGATATGTTACTCCCCAGCAACCTGAGATCAATGAGCCTGTATCAATTAGAATCCGTGTGAAAAAGAACTCAACTGATACTGTTAAATTAATTACGGATTTCGGCGAGACAGATATGGTTTTCAGTTCAACTGATGGAATTTTTGATTATTATATCGCTGATATCAAAACCGGTTCAGAACCTGTAAAGTACTATTTTCAGGTTGCACAGGATAAAAAATCTGTTTATTACAGTCGACGTGGTATTGAATTGAAACAACCCCGAAGTTCATTCAAATTTACAATTTATCCGGGACATCAAGTTCCAGAATGGATGAAAGGCGCCGTTTTATATCAGATTTTTGTCGATCGTTTTTACAACGGAGATCCAGCAAATGATGTTCTGACAAATGAGTATATGTATGATAATTATCCAGTGGTAAAAGTAGATGACTGGAATGCTGTTCCCGATAGTACAATCAGTTACAAAGAGGGGAGTAACAGAACCAGGGAGTTTTATGGCGGAGATCTCGAAGGTGTTATTCAAAAGCTGGACTATCTTCAGGATCTTGGAGTAGATGGCATCTATTTCAATCCATTGTTTGTTTCTCCATCTAATCATAAATATGATACTCAGGATTTTTCGAATATTGATCCACACATAGGAGTGATTGTGAATGATGGTGGAGAGCTGATTAATCCGGAAGATGATCCCAATTATAGAAATCCCGATACATTTGCCGCATCTGCTATTAATAAATATGCGACTAAATATCTTAAAAGAACGACAGATCCGGAAAATCTGAAAGCTTCTAATGAGAAATTGAAAGAACTCATAGCAGAAGCGAAAAAGAGGGGGATTAAAGTCATACTCGATGGTGTATTCAATCACAGTGGATCATTTAACAAGTGGCTTGATCGAGAACATCTTTACGAAGAAGATGGTGCTTATGAATCAGCAGATTCCCCATATGTTAATTATTATACATTCTCCGATGATTCCTGGCCGGATAATGAGAGCTTTGAAGGGTGGTGGGGATATAGAACGCTTCCGAAACTCAATTTTGAAGGTGATCAGAAACTGGAAGATACCATATTGGATATTATTGCCAAATGGGTTGAATTCGGGGCAGAGGGTTGGAGAATAGATGTGGCAGCCGATCTCGGTTATAGCACTGCTTATAATCATGAATTTTATCAGAAAATGAGAGAGAAAGTTAAAGGTGTTAACCCCGATGCTGTGATCTTGGCAGAAGTCTATGGAGATTCATCCGCATGGTTACAGGGAGGGGAATGGGATACGGTAATGAATTATGATGCTTTTTTTGAACCTATAAGCTTCTATTTAACAGGCCTGGAAAAACATTCTTACGATTATAGGGCAACACACCATAATATTACTGAAAATTTTGAACGTGATCTGAGAGAAAAAATGGCGAAAATGCCCTGGAATTCAATGGAAATAGCTATGAATCAGCTCGATAATCACGATCATTCCCGTTTTCTCAGTCGTACTTCAGGTTTTGTCGATAGGGAGAAGAGTACAACAGATATAATGGATCCTGTGATGGCTGATATCAATCTGAATAAGGGGATACTGAAAGAAGCTGTTGTTTTGCAGATGACAATGCCTGGTGCTCCTACGCTTTATTATGGGAATGAAGCGGGATTAACAGGACTTTCAGATCCCGATAACAGAAGAACTTATCCATGGGGTAACGAGGATCAGGAGTTACTCTCCTTTTATAAAGAGGTCATCTCAATTAGAAAGCAATACTCTTCCCTGAGAGATGGATCACTACTGTCTTTAAAATTTGATCAAGATGGTATTTACAGTTATGGTCGCTGGAATAATGAAAATAAAGTAATTGTAGCTCTCAATAACAACGATAGTGAGCAGACGGTCTCTATCCCTCTATGGTCTATGAACATCAGTGATAGTGAAAAACTGAATCTTATATTCAAAAGTGAAAAAGAGTCACATAATCGATTGGATGAAAAAATATCCGTAAACAATGGGAACCTGATAGTAAAAGTACCGGCATTCGGTAGTATTATTGCTGTTTCTGAAGATGGGGGAACAGCAGGTGACATCTCTGATTTAACCGAAGAACTCAGGCCGGAAATTAAAAAAATAAGCTCGACTTTAAAAGAAGGTGAGCCACTGGTGACAATTGAATTCTCACAAAAGATGTATCTGAGAGACATAAGTGAAGCTTTTTCAATTACACCGGTAATAGAGGGAACTTTTGCCTGGAATGGTCAAAAAGTGGGATTCTTTCCAACAGAAGTAATCGCACCGGGGAAATATACTGTAAGAATCAGTGATTATATGAGATCAACAGAAGGTGATTTGTTTCTGAGAGAAGGAAAGGAAAAAGAAATAACAGTAAAATAAAGAACCCTGCAGCAGAGCTGCGAGGGATCTGAAGGCTCGACGAATGATAAATAGAGAAGCAGCTCAGATTAAGGAGCTGCTTCTTTTTTGTACGATACTATTGACAATAAAAAATGAGTTTGCTATATTCACTTTCGAAGCAGAAAACTGCATATAAACGCGCCTGTGGTATAATGGCTATTACCTCAGCCTTCCAAGCTGATGACGTGGGTTCGATTCCCACCAGGCGCTCTTAAAAAGAAGAATCCATTTCGGATTCTTCTTTTTTTTTAGCCTTGTGGGAATCGATCGGTAATGAGCGCCGAGCAAGGGCGAGGAAAGAAGCGAATGGACGCGGCCTTAGGGAGCCGGAACGTTTCCGGCGGAAGAAGGGATTCCCACCAGGCGCTCTTTGAAAGAAGAATCCATTTCGGATTCTTCTTTTTTT